>Ga0265296_1000220_pt1 | contig 104178 bp, 101 predicted proteins | sample MunlanPumphouse1_FD_189073 | JGI IMG/M metagenome (GOLD analysis project Ga0265296, IMG submission 189073) | Groundwater microbial communities from a municipal landfill in Southern Ontario, Canada - Pumphouse #1 | ecosystem: Environmental > Aquatic > Deep subsurface > Groundwater | place...
ATCAGCCCCGACGAGATCAACGCACGCATGGCGAAGCTCGCCAAGCGACGGGCACAGGGAAGAGCCGCCTATGCCGACGCTAAATCCCGCGACAGCTAAGCGATGGCGGTTTCCTGACCACGCTTACTAGTAGAATGCTTTCGATGCCAACGGAACTGTGTGCGGTTCTGTGCACCGCCGGTCGCTTCAGCAGATCCAGGCACGCTATTCAGCCGCGCCCATACGACCTCATGTAAGTTAAATGGCACTGGAAGGAGCGAAGACGTGCCGGGCCGGGTCGGAAACTGCCGATTTGTATAACGCTGGACTATCACACAACTGTGTGTCACAAATGACCTTAGGCCGCAGAAAATCGAGGTTTTTCTGGACACTACAGTCTCAAGTAAATTGGTCGGGGAGAGAGGATTCGAACCTCCGGCCCCTGCCTCCCGAAGACAGTGCTCTACCAGGCTGAGCTACTCCCCGACCGATCTGCGCGCCGACCGGGGTCGCCGCGAAGGCAGGGCGGTCCTCTAGACGTGCAATCTGTGAACTTCAAGCGCCAATCGGCACATTGAAGATGATTGCCGGAACTACAGCATTTCGGCAGTTCGAAAACTGAAATGGCCGCCCGCAACGAAAATCAGATGATCGACCAGATCGATGCCCAGCGTCCGCAGGAAAAGCGCGGCATCGTGCGTCGCGGCGACGTCGGCATCGCTCGGCCAGGGCATGTCGGACGGATGATTGTGCGCCATGACAACCGACGCAATGGTGCCGCTGAGCAGCGCGCGCCAAGCGCGTGGGGGGATGACGCAGCGGCCCGGGCTGTCCCCGTCGATGCGTTCGAGCCGAACGAGGCGTTCGAAGGCGTCGAATGCGGCGAGAAGCATGGTTTCCCGCTCGTCGTCGAACATCGGGCGCAGCAACAGGCGCGCAAAATCATCCTCAAGCGGGCACGGCACGAAGCCAGCCAGCGCCGACGGGTCCGGCGCTTTGCCGAGGGGCTCGAACAGGGTCATCGCCGTCCCCATGCGCCCGGCGCGTGCGATTCCCAATGCCCGACCGCCCCGTATCGGAGGCTTTGTCACGTCATCGCCATTGCAACCCATGTTGCTCCCTTGTCCGCTTGCGGTGTGAAGCCTAGCACCGAGAGACAAAACCGGGAGCCGAGTCTTGCCTGATTCCATCCATTATGAACTTCAATATCTCGACCTGATGCGTCGCATCTGGGTCGAGGGCGACGAGCGCGTCGACCGCACCGGCGTCGGCACGCGGTCGCTGTTCGGCGAGACGATGCGATTCTCGCTGAAGGACGACGCGATCCCGTTGCTTACAACCAAGCGCGTCTATTGGAAGACCGCGTTGCGCGAACTGCTGTGGTTCCTGACCGGCGACACCAATATCCGCTCGCTCGTGGCGCAGGGGGTGAAGATCTGGACCGACTGGCCGCTCGACAAATATCGCCGCGAGACGGGCGAGGCGATCAGCGCCGTGGATTTCGAGGCGCGGATCGTCGCGGACGATGATTTTGCCGCGAAGTGGGGCGATCTTGGTCCCGTCTATGGCCATCAGTGGGTCAACTGGCCGCGCTATGAGCCGGCGGGTGAGGGGCTTTTCCGCCGCGCCAGCCAGGGGCACAACCAGATTGCGGCGCTGATCGACGGGTTGCGGAACAATCCGGGTTCGCGGCGGCACATCTTCACGGGCTGGAACGTCGCCGATCTCGACCGCATGGCGCTGCCGCCATGCCACATGACCTATCAATTCCACGTCCGCAGCGACGGCGGCCTGTCGTGCCTGTTGTTCCAGCGGTCGTGCGATCTGGGGCTGGGATTTGCCTTCAACGTTTTCGAGGCGGCGCTCCTCACGCGGATGGTTGCCGAGCAGGCGGGGCTTTACGCGCATGAACTCGTCTGGACGGGCGGCGACGTGCATTTGTACCTGAACCATGCGGAACTGGTCCAACAGCAATTGACGCGCGTTCCGGGCGGGGCGCCGAAGCTCCGCATCCTTCGCAGACCTTCGAGCATTTTTGACTATCGGTTCGATGATTTCACGGTCGAGGAATATGCGCCGCAAGCGCATATTTCCGCGCCCGTTGCCGTCTGATGGCTGCCGTTGCATTCGTATGGCGACCGTAATAATATGTCGTCACGTTGAAATATAACTAGGCGCGATTCGCGCCGTCAAAGGGAAGAAGAGATGACCGAAACGGATCGGCGCCCGGCGAGCAATTTGCCGCCGCTGTCGCTTCATATCCCCGAACCGCGCTATCGCCCCGGCGATACCCCGGACTTTGGCGATATCGAGGTTCCAGCGGTCGAAGCAACCCCGCGCCCGAGCGAGGCGACCAAGCCCGACGCGATGCGCGAGCTGAGCTATGGCCTCGTTCGCGTGCTCGATTTCGACGGGCAGGCGAAGGGGCAGTGGGACCCGAAACTGACTCCCGAACGGCTGCGCGTCATGCTTCGTTATATGATGCTCGTCCGCGCGTTCGACGACCGCATGTTCCGCGCCCAGCGGCAGGGCAAGACCAGCTTTTACATGAAGTGCACAGGTGAAGAAGCGACCTCGGTCGCCTCGACAATGGCGCTCGATCGCGGCGACATGTGTTTCCCCAGCTATCGCCAGCAGGGCATATTGATCGCGCGCGACTATCCGCTGATTCAGATGATGAACCAGATCTACTCGAACCGTGGCGATCATCTGATGGGCCGTCAGCTGCCGATCATGTATTCGGCGCCCGAGCATGGCTTCTTCAGCGTGTCGGGCAATCTGGCGACGCAATATCCGCAAGCAGTGGGCTGGGCGATGGCGTCGGCGTCGAAGGGCGACAGCCGGATCGCGACCGTGTGGTGCGGCGAGGGGTCTTCGGCCGAGGGCGATTTCCACTCGGCGCTGACCTTTGCGACGGTCTACAACGCGCCGGTGATCTTCAACGTCGTCAACAACCAGTGGGCGATATCGAGCTTCTCGGGCTTTGCCGGCGGAGAGCGCACGACCTTTGCGGCGCGCGCTGTGGGCTATGGCATTGCCGGCCTGCGTATCGACGGCAACGATCCGCTCGCGGTCTATGCGGCGACGCAGTGGGCGGCGGACCGCGCCCGCACGAACAATGGCCCGACCTTGATCGAGCATTTCACCTATCGCAGCGAAGGGCACAGCACCTCGGACGATCCGAGCGCCTATCGCCCCGCCGACGAAGCGACCGCGTGGCCGCTCGGTGACCCGATCGCGCGGTTGCGCCAGCATCTCGAAACGATCGGCGAATGGGATGGCGAGCGTCACGAGGCGCAGGCGAAGGAGCTCGACGATCTGGTCAAGACGACCCAGAAACAGTCTGAAAAGCTGGGTATTCTCGGCCACGGCATGCACCAGCCGTTCGAGACGATGTTCGACGACGTGTTCGAAGAGCTGCCCTGGCACCTCAAGGAACAATGCGCACAGATGCTCGCCGAGCAAGAGGCCAAGTTCGGCCCCAATTGGAAGCCCGAATGATGCCAGAATCTTCCAACTCCGATACGCAAACCGCCACCAAGACCATGAACATGATCGAGGCGATCAACAGCGCCATGGACGTCATGCTCGAACGCGATCCCAACACCGTCGTGATGGGCGAGGATGTCGGCTTTTTCGGCGGCGTGTTTCGCGCCACCGCGGGCCTGCAGAAAAAGCACGGCAAGACGCGTGTGTTCGATACGCCGATCAACGAATGCGGCATTATCGGGGTCGCGGTTGGCATGGGCGCCTATGGCCTGCGCCCGGTCCCCGAGATTCAGTTCGCCGACTATATCTATCCCGGGCTCGACCAGCTCGTCAGCGAAGCGGCGCGTCTGCGCTATCGCTCGGCGGCCGATTTCATCTGCCCGATGACGGTGCGCACGCCGTTCGGGGGCGGCATCTTTGGCGGGCAGACGCACAGCCAGTCGCCCGAAAGCATCATGACGCATATCTGCGGCGTGAAGACGGTGATCCCGTCGAACCCCTATGATGCCAAGGGCCTGTTGATCGCGGCGATCGAGGACAATGATCCCGTCGTCTTTCTCGAGCCCAAGCGCATTTATAACGGCCCGTTCAGCGGCTATTACGACCGCCCGGTCGAACCCTGGTCGAAGCATGATGCGAGCGCGGTGCCCGAGGGGCATTACCGCATCGAACTCGGCAAGGCGGCGACGGTGCGGGCCGGCGAGGCGCTCACCATCCTCGCCTATGGCACGATGGTCCATGTGACCAAGACGATCGTCGAGGAAATGGGTATCGACGCCGAGATCATCGACCTGCGCACCTTGCTTCCGCTCGACATCGAGGCGATCGAGACGTCGGTGAAAAAGACCGGCCGCTGCCTGATCATCCACGAAGCGACGCGCACCTCGGGCTTCGGCGCCGAACTCGCCGCCTTGGTGCAGGAACGCTGTTTCTACCATCTCGAAGCGCCGGTCGAGCGCGTCACCGGCTTCGACACGCCTTATCCGCATAGCCTCGAATGGGCCTATTTCCCCGGCCCGGTGCGCATCGCGACCGCGCTCACGAAAATCTTGAAGGACTGACGCCATGGCCCGTTATTCATTCCGTCTGCCCGACATCGGCGAAGGCATTGCCGAAGCCGAAATCGTCGCCTGGCACGTCAAGATCGGCGAACGCGTCGAGGAAGACGCGCAGCTTGCCGACATGATGACCGACAAGGCGACCGTCGAAATGGAATCGCCCGTGTCCGGCGTCGTCGTCGAGCTGGCGGGCGAGGTCGGCGACCTGATCCCGATCGGCTCGACGCTCGCGGTGATCGAGACCGATGGTGATGGCGATGTCGAGGCGCCGCCTGCCGATACATCGGCCGAACAGGAAATCGTTGCGGAAACACCGGGTGCCGAAGAGATTTCGGTGGCGGAAACAGCCCCCCTCCCGCTTGCGGGAGGGGCTAGGGAAGGGCCTGTTGAACCCTCTTCGGTTGCCGTCGAAACAAGCCCTCCGCCGACCCCTCCCGCAAGCGGGAGGGGAGACAAGTCGGTTCTGGCGTCACCCGCCGTTCGCGCGCGCGCCAAGGACCTGGGCGTCGACTTGGGTCAGGTGCAGGCCGAAGGCGATCGTATCCGCCATGCCGATCTCGACGCTTTCCTCCGCTATAGCAGCGGGCAGGGCTATCATGCGCCGGGCGCGGGCCGTGCGCGCGCCGACGAGCCGATCAAGGTCATCGGCATGCGCCGCAAGATCGCCGAGAATATGGCGGCGTCGAAGCGCGCGATCCCGCATTTCACCTATGTCGAGGAAATGGACGTCACCGCGCTCGAAGAGATGCGCGCCGATTTGAACGCCAACCGGGGCGGGCGCCCGAAGCTGACCATGCTGCCCTTCCTGATCGTCGCGATCTGCCGCACCATCCCGCAATTCCCGATGATCAACGCGCGCTATGACGATGAGGGCGGCGTGGTGACGCGTTACGGCGCGGTGCATCTTGGCATGGCGACGCAGACCGACGCCGGGCTGATGGTGCCGGTGATCCGCGACGCGCAGGACAAGAATGTCTGGCAGCTCGCGAGCGAAATCACGCGGCTTGCCGAATCCGCACGCACCGGCAAGGCGAAGGTTGAGGAACTCACCGGCGGCACGCTGACCGTCACCTCGCTCGGCCCGCTCGGCGGCATCGCGACGACGCCGGTAATCAACCGTCCCGAGGTCGCCATCATCGGCCCGAACAAGATCGTCGAGCGTCCCGTCTTCGACGGCGACGAGATTCGCCGCGCCAAGCTGATGAACCTGTCGATCAGCTGCGACCACCGTGTCGTCGATGGCTGGGACGCCGCGAGCTATGTGCAGGCGCTCAAGAAGCTTATCGAGACGCCGGTCCTGCTGTTTGCGGACTGAACTTTTCCTTTTTGGTCATGCCGGACTTGATCCGGCATCCCGCTTTGCAACGTCATTCAGCGGGACCCTGGATCAAGTCCGGGGTGACGAAGGTTAGGGCAAAGGCAACCGTTTACAGCCCTAGCCCAGCAAAGCTCGTCTGGTCGAACTTCAGCTTGAAGGTCACATAAGCCCCCGATCGCGAGAAGCGCGCGTCCTCGAAATCGCGGTCGTGGAACCCGGCGAAATTATAGCCGAAGGTGATGTTGGCGTTATTCATCGGCGTCAGCGTCGCCGTCGGGCCGCCCGCCCAGCTGATGGTATCGGCGTCGGTTCCGACGCGCACGGTGCCCGACGCGCCGACATCGACATGCTCGCCAAGGTTGAAGCGGAAATCCGCGCCGATCAGATTTGACCAGCCTTTGACGTCGTCCGCGCCGAAGCGGTCGAAATTATAGCGCGTGCCCCAGAAGAAGCCGATTTCGGCGCGCTCGTACCAGCCCTCACCGAAGCCGCGCTCGCCGAGCGGGGTCCAGTTGACCGACAGGCTGTTGAGTAGGCGGCGGCTCGTCGCGTCGCCGTCGATCGTCAACGACGGACCACCGATCGGGCCGGCCTGACCGGCGACCGCATCGCGAATTTTGTCCGAGCGAAACTCGCTCTTGTTGAGCCACGAAATCTGCGAATCCGCAGGGCGATGCGCCCAACTCAACTCGAAGTTGATCACTTCGGTCGTCGGCGTCGTTCCGCTGCCGCTCGCCTTGGCGTAAGTGAAGAGCGCGCCGAGCGCACGGCCTTCGCCGAGCTGGCGGAGCCCGCCGAGCGTGAGCCCATAGCGGTTGGCGAGCTCGCCATCGCGATATTCGGCGCGGCCGGTCAGTGTCCAGCGGTCGGCGCGGTACGTGGCGCCGGTGCTGACCGCGAGGAAATCTTCGGTCAGCGTACCGTTGCCGCCAAGGAAGCCGCCCGATGCGACCGGCTGGTCGACATTGAGTATGTCGCGCGCGCTGATACCGCCGATGGTGCGATTGCCATCGATCGAAACATCGACCGACCAGCGTTCGCCGAGTTTCAGCGATTGCGACAGCCCGTAAGCGGCGAAGCTGCGCGGGCCATATTCGCCGATGTCCTGTTGGTTCGCGGTTGCGAGCAGGCGGGCGCCCGACCAAGGCGTCAGGTCGAAGCCCAGCCGCGCGGTACGCGCCTTGATCGTATCGCCGTCGGCGATTTCATAGCTGCCGACGAGATTGACATCGCGATTGATCGCAAACCGTGCGCCGAGGCGGTGTCGCGTCGGGAAGTCGATGCTGGCGTCCTTGCCGCCGAGCGCAAATTCAGTCTGGGCGTCGAGTTCGAGGCGTTTGTCGAATAGACGTTGCGTGGCGCCGAGCTGGACGATGTTCGAGCGGTTGCGTGAGCCATCGGTGAGGCGATCGTCGGCGTGGGTCAGGCCGGCGCGCGCGACGCTGGTGCCATTGTCATACTCCACAAGCGCGCGGGCGGCACGGCGGCGCGCGTTCGTGTCAAGATAATCTTCCTGCCACGCGCTGCCGGTGACCGACAAGTTACGGCCGGCTTTGAGGCGCGCATCGAAACCGAATTTACGCGTGCCATTCTCGCTGCTGTTGAGCTGGCCCGTACCGAAACCGGCCTCACGCTCGCGAACATAGGCGAGGAAATCGACGTTGCTGCTGTGATGCTCGGCTTCGATCAGCCACGCCTTCGCGGTGCCCTGGGCGGTGGTGCTGCCATTGGTCGCTTTGGCATCGCTGACCGCGAGTTCGGCGCGAAGCTCGGTTTCGATTGTCGGGCGATAGCGTGCATCGACGCCGCCGAGGTTCGTCTTGGCGTTGCCGTCCTCGTCGTGGATGAAGGTCGCGCCGACGCGCAATTTCTCGTCGCTCGACTGATAGCTGACGCGGCCGCCGGCGTTCAGCACGCGCTGACCAACGCCATCGACCTCATATTCGGCAACAATGAACTGCGGATCGAGGGCGGGCGAGCGGCTGAGCACGGGTTCGCGGAAACGGACCGTGCCTGACAGATAATCGATGTCGTAATCGACGTGGCGCGACAGGATGACGCTATCCACTATGCGCTCGCTGTGCAGACGGTCGCGCGTCTCGATGACGATCCGCTCGCTGTTGGGCAAAATATCCCTGGCCCCGAGCGGATAAGGACCCGTCAGGCCGTTGCCCTGAATCTCGTCGCGGCGGAAACGGTACGGCGTGTCGGCGACGAAAGCCGTCGCGGCGACATTGCGCCCGCGATACTCCGCCTTGCCGCCATTGAGCGCGCGCTGGTAGCGGGCAAGCTCGGGTTCTGAGATGCCCGTCTCGATATCGCCGAACATCGCATAAAATTGCGGGCGTTCGAGGCGGAGGTAGAGCTTGCGCACCGATGCCGCGTCGTAGCGCGTCTCGTTGCGGTCGGCGTAGATGGTGTAATAGGCGCGCGGATCGATCACGCCGCCGAAGCGGGCGTCGTCCTTGTCCTTGTCGCTGTCGTAGGCCAGCGTCATCAGCCATTTGCCGCGCACGCGGCCCTTGGCATAGAGCGCGAGGCGGGCGTCAGCGTTGAGATCGTCGAGTGTCTCGGCCACCGGCTCCATCCGGTCGTCTAGCGTGTTGTAACCGAGCGTGCCTGCGGCAAAGCCGACGACAGTCCATGGGCGATTGCCCGGATCAAGCCATGTTTCGATCGTCTGCTTGCGTGTGACCTTGTCGTCGCGGAAGCTGAAGTCCATAGCGAGCGTGCCCGACGCGGTCGTCGGCTCGAGTTCGATATAGGCGATGCCGTCGTCGCCATCGACCTTCCACACCGGCGGCGCGCGTTCGAGGCCCGAAAGCTGCCGCGCTTGCTGCGCATCGGCTTCGACCGCCGGATAATAAGGGGCGGGGACGCTGAAATCGCCCGTCAGGCCGGCGCGGATCGGCTTGCCGTCGCGGTCGGTCAGGCGCACGGCGATCACCGGGCGCGTTACGCCATCGGCGACGAGCACCGATTTTTCCCGGATCAACGCCGCGCGCATCGGGGTGATCGAATAATGGACATTGCGTTCGAGCGTCTCGACGATGGCGCCGTTCGCATCTTTCACTTCGGCGACGAGGCTGTTTTCGCCTTCGCGGATTTCGAGGCCGCGCCACAGGCTGGCCGCGACGCTGCCGTCGGCTGACTTGCTGACGCCTTCGAAGGTTAGCGCATCGGCGGGCTTGCCGTTGACGCGAAGCGAGACCGTTTGGCCCGGCGCATGTTTGATTGCAGCGCGGATCGCCTTTGCGCGCGGGTTATGGTCGGCGTCGGGGAAGAGCCAGCCGATGCCCGATACCTGCCCGGCGAGCCAGTCGCGACCGGAACCGGCCGCTTCGGGATCGCTCAATACCTTCGCCGCTTCGGCGACGACCTGGGTCGGTGCGTCGCGGCGTGCGCTGGCGATGGCGCGGAAGTCCGCCCGCTTCAGGGCGCCGCCGCGGCCTTCGACAAAGCGCGATATCGGGCTGCCGGCACTCTGCGTCGAACGCGCACAGTCGATCGCCGCGCGGTCGAGCGGCAGTGTCGAGGGATCGATCTGCACGACATGCAGGCCGGGGCGCACGCCTTCGAAATGATAGCGGCCATCCTCGTCGGTAACGGTGTAGCTGCCGTCTTGCAGCATCACGCGGACGCCCATGATCCCGTCGGCCTTGTCCGGATCGACGCGGCAGCCGCCATCGGTGATCCGGCCGATGATCGTCATCCGGTCGCCGAGCTGGTCGCGTTTGATCGCGATCGTCGCTTCGGCGATATTGCTCGTCGATCCGCGATTATCTGTGGCGGTCGCGCGGTTGAGCGCGTTACCCGGCTGCGCCGACAGGGCGAGTTCGGCCAGATAGGTGACCAGCGCCGAGCGCGCCGCCGCGACACCGGGCAGGGTGACGGCGAACTCGCGGCCGTTGGCCTGGACATCGGCATCAACTCGCACGCCGTCGACGCGCACCGTGTCGCGACGCAGGCGCATCCCGGCGGGCAGCACGTCGCGGACGGTCACCGCGCCGGTGTTGCGGCGCGTGTCGCGGTTGGCGACCTCGATGCGATATTGGATCACGTCGCCGGGGACCGCGACCTGCGTCGAGGTCGTCTTGCGCAGGGCCAGTGGCAGGCCAGGCTGATCGACCGGAATATCGACGCGGACGGGTGCGGGGCTGCTCAGCGTCAACGGATCGCCATAGCTCGCGCCGGTGATTTCGAACGGCTGGCCGTCGTCGGGGCGGCGGAGGCCGGCGAGGTCGGCGGCGGTCGACGTCGACGGCGCGGTGTAAGGTGCCGGGGGCGCGACGATCAGGCGATAGGTGCCCGGTGCCAGGAAGGGAAAGCGATAGTCGCCGGGAGAGAAATTATACGTCGTGCCGCCAGCATCGGTGACGGACTGGCCGGTGACGACGCTCGACGGATAGGCTGAGACGCCATCGTCGCCGAACACCTGGGCGGGCTGACCCGTCGCGGCGTCGACGATCGTCACGCGGCTGCCGGCGACAGGCGCGCCGTCGCCGCTGTCGAACACGATGCCGAACGGATCGACGAGGAAGTCGATCGTGGCGAGCGCGACGAGGCTGGCGCTCGCCTGATCGGTGACGCGCAGCGCCAGCGGCGCGCCCGGATCGACCGACAAGCGGCAATCGCCCTGGACGACCGCGGGCGGAACGCCGATCGTGTTGATGATGCCGACGAACTCGCCGCTGTCCTCCGCCGTCTCGGTCAGGATGATCGCCTCGCGATCGCCATTTTCGAGATCGAGGACGACAGGCAGGGTGTCACGCGCCTGCCGATCGGCGTTCGCCGATGCGAGCGTAACCCCGACGACGAGCACTTCGCCTGCGCGGAAATTGCTGGTGGATTGCAGCGAGGCGGGGGCGGTCGAGATACCCTCATAGACGCCGCCGAGATCGATGGTGCTGGTCGCGCTACGTGCCGCGGCGCGGCTGCACTGCGTCGGCGCGAGGGCAACCGATTTGTTGCCCCCGCCGTTTGTCAGGCGATAGGTGGCGATCGTCGGTCGCTCGGGCGGACGCGCGGTCACGGTCACATCGACGCGGTTCGACAGCGCCTGACCGGGCTGCCCGTCATGCGTCCACTGCGCCGAAGCCGTGTTCGTGATCACCTGTGCGTTCGCCGTGGTTGCCGCTGGCAGCAAGGCTGCCGCGATGAGGGCGGTCACAAGGCCGGAAAATGTCGTGCGGCGTGCCATATCAGCACCGAATGGAGCAGCGGGAGACGGTTTTTGGGCCGTACCCGCTGCTCGATCGGTTACTCGATCAGTTGACGGTCGCGCGGAAGACTAGCGTGCTCGCGGCGCCCGCAGCGATCGACGCGATCGTGCCCGACACATTCGGCGCGGCGTAACTGCCGCCCGCGGTGCCGTTGAAATCGCACGTCCCGCTGGTGACCGTGCCGCCCAGCAGGATTGTGCCCGCATTGAACGTCAGCTGGCCCGGAACCGGGTCGTTGATCACGACCGATGTCGCCGCCGCGCCGCCGGTGTTGGCGACCGCGATGCAATATTCGACCACCGCACCCGGAATCAGCTTGGGATTCGTCGTGTTGTTGAACGGATCCGAGATGACGCGGCTGCTTTTGCTGACCGTCAGCGTCGCCGTCTGCACCGTATAATCGTCGTTATCGCTGTGCGATCCGTCGCGCGCGACGTCGCCGGCCACGCCGGCAATGTCGGCAAAGACGGTGTCCTTGCCGGCGGTGTTCGCGCCGGTGGTTTCGGTGATCGCAGCGCCTTGGGTGCCGGCAAGGCCGCCTTCGCGCGCCGTCGCACGCAGCGTTACACCGGCGACGGCATTATTCGCGAGCGCCGCCGGGATGTCGGCGACGACAAAGAGCCGGATCGCCGTATCGACGACGAGTTCATCGACATAGGCCGTGATAAGCGTATCGCCGACGTCCCAGCTGCCGATGGTGCCGGTTGCCGTATTGTCGCGATAGATGCGGACGTTGTTGGCGTTGAACGTGTCGGTGCCGCCATGCGCGGTGGTGCCGCCGACGATCTGCGACGCGACGAGCGCGACATCGAGCGTTTCGTTCGACGTGTTGGTCAGTTGGAACGTCGTAACGGCGTTCGTCTGGCCGGGCACGACGCTGGTCGTAACCGTCCCCACCTCTTCGACAAGCAGGTTGATCTTGCGGTCGACGGTAAAATTGTTCGACGCCGACTGCTGTCCCTGCGCGACGCCACCGACCTGATAGTCGACGGTGGCGGTATTCGTGATCGTGGTGCCTGCGGTCGTTCCGGCGGCCATAGCCGGGGTGGCGGCGACGCTGGAAAGCGCCGCCAGACCGATGACACCCATATAAGTCAGCTTGCTGGTCATAGCTGAGCTCCTGGGCTTTATGTTGGTTGCCGTTTCCCCACCGCTGGCAACCGTTAAGCGGTTTTATTCATTCGCTATTTGACGACTCCCCGAAAGATGAGCTTGCCCGTGCCGCCGACCGGGATCGGTTTCTGGAAAGCCCAGCGGACGTGCGTGACGTCGGCGGGCTGCGCCGCGCGGCGCGTTCCATCGGTCATCGGAACCGAGAGGTCGGCAAGCAGTCCCCACTGCTTGCCGCCATCGACCGAGACCAAAGGCCGCGTGTCCCCGGCGTCGGCAAAGCGAACCGCCGATGGCATCGGGTTGGTAATCACGAACTTGTCCGCCGGCTGTGCGCCGGCGTTGCGATAGTTGAGCACGAAGACGAGGCGGTCGCCTGGAACGACGACTTTCGGCTCTTCGAGCAAAATCCGCTGCTTGCCCTGAGCGTCGGTCGACACGCGCTCGACGAACACAAGATTGTCGAGCGCTACCTGGTTAGCGGCGAATGCCTGACCGGGCACGAGGGCGGCAAGCAATAGGAAAAGAGCGGTGCGCATGCGCATCTCCATCAATCAATCGTGGTACGGAAGGTGACGGTGCGGCTCTGGCCGCCCGCGACGGTGCCAAGCGCGACATTGACGCGCGTGCCATTGTAATCGCCCGCATCGGCATCGGCTGCGTCGGACAGCGCGGTGCCGCCAAGCGTGATCGAGCCAGGCGCATAGCTGGTATCCGCAGGGATGTTGTCGGTGATCGCAAGCCCGTTGACCGATCCGCTGCCCGCGACCGTGGCGACGATCGTGTAAGTAATCGTGGCGCCGGGGATGGGATCGGCGGTGCCGAGCGAATTTGTCACGACGGCCGATTTGACGAGCGTCACGGTCGCGGCCGACACGGCGAATGCGCCCGCATCTGTCCCGTCCGCGCCGGTCGAGCCGACAACCGCATCGCCGCCGCCTTCGCCTTGACCGGCAAAGCTGTCGCCGGGCGCGCCGGTTCCCGTTTTGGCGGCGGCGACGAGGCTGACGATGCCGCGATTGCCGTCAATGACGGTTCCCGGCGTCGTTGCGAGAACGAAGACCGCGATGCTCTGGTCGGGATCGAGCGAAGGATCGTTCGCGCCCGGTGTGTAGAGTGTGTCGGCGACGGCGTCGAAAACGCCGTCGCCGTTGTCGAGGTAGATTTGCGTTACAGCAGGATCGTAATCGTCGCCCCCGGCGTTCGCGATCGTGGTCAAGCCGAAGGCCTCGACGCCGTTGCCGTTGTTGGTGACAGAGAAGGTGAGCAGTTGGCCCGTCGCGCCCGGCGTCGTCGGAACGTCGGCGGGGTTGCTCGAATCCACGGTGACGTCGAGCAGTTCGTCGACGAGCAGGTCGACGCGGTTCGAATCGATCGTCGCTGGACCGCCGCCCGCGTCGTAGCTGGCGCTCGCGGTATTGCTGATCGTCGAACCGGCCCGGGTGCCGGCGGCCTCGGCTTGCATCGGCAGCGCAAACGCCGCCAGCAGCGCGAGAAGTGAACAAGAGGGTAGAAGCTGATGCTTCGCGCCCCCCACAGGCGCTTTCATCATCACTTTGACTCCGAACAGGTTGGTCCTTGGAGCCCTCAGTCGCCGATAAAGGGTAATTTCTGGTTAAAAAGCAGGAAGAAAGACGCATTCTGATCCAGATAGAGACAAAATGGGGTTGCCACCCATCACCAAATGGGGCGACTGGCGCGCAAGGCCGAGCGCGCGTAAGATGGAGCCTTGAACGAGGAGAGCAGGGGTGGCGGACGATAGCGGCAGACAGGATGCGCGTCAGCCGCGCGTCAATCCGCTGCACCAGATCGAGATCGACGATTTCCGCCGCGACCGGCTGCTTGCCGCGCTCGCGCTGCTCTTTGGTGCGAGCTTCTGTCTTGGCCTGCCTTTCGCGTTGCAGGCGGGCGCCGAATTCTTTCTCCCGCTCACCGCTGCGATCGTCATTGCCATCGCGCTCGTCCCGCTGCTCGAATGGCTCGAACGGCGCGGGCTGCCATCGGCACTGGCAGCCTTTCTTGCGCTTGCGACCTTTTTGGCGATCATCAACGCCGCTCTGGCGATCATCGTCGTACCCGCCACGGGCTGGTTCGCGCGGCTTCCCGATTCCATCCCGCGCATCCAGAGCAATCTGGCGCCGCTGATCGATTTTTATTCGACGCTGCAACGCTTCGTCGACCGCACCTTGATGTCGGTCGCGAGCGGGACAGAAGCAACGGCGCAGGCGGTGGCCGCGACCGCGCCGACGTCGGTGGTCGACTATTTCATCTCGTCGGCGCCGGCGGCTGCGATTCAGCTCTTTTTCGCCGTGCTGGTGATCTTCTTCTTTCTGTCGGGCTGGACGCGGCTACGCAAAGGCACGATCCGGCGGCGCGGCAGTTTCGATGGCGCGATGCAGACCGCGCGCGTCATCCAGAATGTCGTCGATGCGACCGCTGACTATCTGGCGACGATCACGATGATCAATGCGATCCTCGGCCTGACCGTCTCGCTCCTGCTCTGGGCGCTCGGGATGCCGTCGCCCTTCATGTGGGGCGGGATCGTCAGCATCTGCAATTTCGTGCCCTATCTGGGGCCGATCGTCGCCGCGGTGCTGCTCGGACTCGGGGGGTTGATGACTTTCGATGCGGTGGGGCTTGCCTTGCTCCCGGCGCTGATCTTCATCGGCGTCCATCTGGTCGAAGCGAATCTGATCACCCCGCTGGTGCTCGGCAAGCGCCTTACGATCAATCCGCTGCTGATTCTTGTATCGCTGAGCTTCTGGGGTTGGGTGTGGGGGACACCGGGCGCATTGTTGGCGGTGCCTTTGCTGCTTATCCTGCAGACGGTACTCGCATCGACGGGAACGCCCGATCTGGCGGGTTTCCTGTTCGAACATGGCACTTTGACGACGAATGACGATGTGCGCGATCGATTAAATCGCACGCATGAGGAAAGCGACGGTTGACAGGTCGGGGCGAGCGCCATATTGGCGCGGCTCCCAAGCACACGCGGGTGTAGCTCAGTTGGTTAGAGTGCCGGCCTGTCACGCCGGAGGTCGCGGGTTCGAGCCCCGTCACTCGCGCCATTCCTTCCATTTCGGACGGAATGGCCACCGCAGCTTGGGACTTTCCATCACTGGAAATCGGGAAAAATGGCGCGGCGCTTCAGCCGCGCCATTTCCCCAATTCCATCCAGCGCAGCAGCGGCTTCAGCGGCAGGATCCAGACGATCCCCGCGGCGAGGTAGAAGACCGCCTGCACCAATACCGGCCATGTACCGACCCATGGTGACACGCTGGCGACAATGCCCGTCCATACCGCGATCAGCGTCAGGATCAGGAACATGCCGGCGGGTTTCCGCCAGCTTGGCTGGGGATCGGCGGGTGGCTGGCTCACAAACGGTCTCCGCAAAGAATGAATTCTTGTTCGGTCAGTATGGCATCGAGCGCGATGTCGGTCGATTCGCGGGGCACCGTGTCGATTTCCTGCACCGACCAGCCGATTCCGATCCGCAACGCGTCGGGGTGCGCGGCGAAATAGCGGTCATAATGTCCGCCGCCCTGACCGATCCGGCCGCCTTGGCGATCGAATCCGACGAGGGGGCAGAAGATAAGGTCGGGCGTTGCCAAAGGCGCGTCGTCCTTTGGCTGCCTTGTGCTCCAGGGGCCCTGCACCAGCGCTTCGTCGGGTCGCCAACGGCGAAATGCCATTTCGGCAATTCGTCCGCGATGGTGGGGCAGGGCAAGCGCGCCCGCGTCCGCTAGGCCAGCGAACATCGGCAGGATATCGGGCTCGTCGCCCCACGCGGCGTAGGCGCCGATGACGGCATGATTGGAAAGGAGGTCGGAAAGCGGCGCGGGCAGCGCACGAAAGGCGGCGAACTGAGCCATTCCGTCAAGATTCGCGGTAAAATGCTTGCGCCGATAGCGCAGCCGCTCGCGCAACGTCTGCTTTTGCTGGACCGGATCGGCGGACAAGTCGGTCATCGCCTCCTCAGGGCCTCCTCTGGGATTTGGGCTGGATGGTTGGCGGGACCGCCGAGGTCGTTTGCTGGAAAGTCCTCTGACGCCAGTAACGTCAGGTGGGGACCATATACGTCGGACCAGGGTCCGGGCAGGGACAGCCCCCTAGGATGATGTATCGCCTCAGGGATTTTCGCAAAAGCTCGTGCCGGGCAGTACCCGCCGCCCCCTATGTAGGAGGGCGAACCACCTTGCTCAAGGGAGTTGCTCGACTTTCGCGGCCAGTGCTTCGATGCGGTCGGCGATTTGCAGCAAGGCGCGGTCGTTCGACGGATTTGCCGCGGCCACCGCAGCCGGTGCATTCTGGTGCGCCGTTTCCAGCTGTTTGAGCGCCGCCTGCTCACGCGCGACCGCGGCGCGCAGTTCGTCGCGTGCAGCGGCTTCGCGGCTCTCGGCCAGCGCCACCGCAGCACGGAGCGAATCGGATTGCGGCTCGGCCTTTTCGACCTTGCCCCTGGCTTCCTGGGCTTCGTCGGCAAGCATGAGCGCAGCGAACAGCATCTGGCGGATCTCGGTGCCGCCCGGCATCGAGCGCACCTTCTCATCGACGACCGAAGCGAGCTGAACCAGTTGCGCTTCCTGACCATCGGCACAGTGGACGTCATAGGGGCGTCCGGCGATCGTGAGTTTCACATCAGCCACGGTCAGCCTCCGCAATCAGTCGGTCGAGTTCGCCAATCACCGCAGCAACCTCCGCCTTCAGCGCCGATGGGTCGTCGGCGGGGGCAGTCGGTGCCGATTCGGGCCGGTTTGCACGATCGGCGAGCGCCTTTTCGATACGGCTGAGCGCGCGTTCGATACGGCCGATCGCCAGGCTGGATTCGTCAAGATCGAGTTCCATGACGAAGGGTTAGCAGTGCCGGGGAGGGGGTGCAATTGCCCTGTCGGTCCAAAATGCGCGGATTTTCCGTCACGGGCGGTTGACTCCTGCCCCCTGCGCCGCAAAGGGCTGTGCGCATCCGATCCGGGCGTACCGTCCGGGCCAATCCCAACCTTTCCGGGGGACCAATGACACTGCCCGAACGTCAGCTCGCCAACGCAATCCGCGCGCTTGCGATGGATGCGGTACAGGCCGCAAACAGCGGCCATCCGGGGATGCCGATGGGCATGGCCGACGTCGCCACCATCCTCTATTCGGATTATCTGAAATTCGATCCGACCGATCCCAAATGGGCCGACCGCGACCGATTCGTTCTGTCGGCTGGTCATGGGTCGATGCTCGCTTATGCTACGCTGCACCTTGCGGGTTATGCGCGTCCAACCTTGAGCGACATCCGCAATTTTCGGCAGCTGCACAGCCCGTGTGCGGGGCACCCGGAGAATTTCGAGCTCGAAGGCGTCGAGACGACCACCGGGCCGCTGGGGCAGGGGCTTGCGACGTCGGTTGGTATGGCGATCGCCGAGCGGCATCTGAACGCGCTCTATGGCGACGACCTCGTCGATCACCGCACCTGGGTGATCGCGGGTGACGGCTGCTTGATGGAAGGCATCAACCACGAAGCGATCGGGCTCGCCGGTCACCTCGGCCTCGGGCGTCTGACCGTGCTCTGGGATGACAACAAGATCACCATCGATGGGTCGACCGACCTTTCGACCAGCGAAGACATCGGCGCGCGCTATGCAGCGACCGGCTGGCATGTCGAAAGCTGCGACGGGCATGATCCCGCCGATATCCGCCGCGCGATCGACGCCGCGCTGGCCGATCCGCGCCCGTCGCTGATCGCATGCCGCACCATCATCGGTTTCGGCGCCCCGAACAAGCAGGGCACCTCGGCGACGCACGGCGCCCCGCTTGGGGCAGACGAGATTGCGGCGGCGCGCAAGGAACTTGGCTGGACCGCTGAGCCGTTCGTCATTCCCGCCGATATTGCGTCGGCGTGGGCCGCCTTTGGCGAAACGGGCAAGGCGCTTCACGCCGAATGGAATGATCGCCTCGCAAATAGCGGCAAGAAAACGGAATTTTCTGATCGACTGAGCGGCAAGATCGTTCCGGGCGACGCTTTCAAGGCCTATCTCGACGGCCTCGTCGCCGAACCGCCGAAGGTCGCGACGCGCAAGGCTTCGGAGAATACGCTCGGCGCGCTGACCGCCGATATCGCGGCGCTCGTGGGCGGCAGCGCCGATTTGACCGGTTCGAACAATACCAAAACGTCGTCGACCAAGCCGTTGACGAAGAATGATTATTCGGGCCGATATATCTATTACGGCATTCGCGAATTCGGCATGGCCGCCGCGATGAACGGCATGGCGCTGCACGGCGGCGTCGTGCCCTATGGCGGTACCTTCCTTGTGTTCGCCGATTATTGCCGCGCCGCGATCCGCCTGTCGGCGCTGCAGCAGCAGCGCGTCGTTTATGTGATGACGCACGACAGCATCGGGCTGGGCGAGGACGGTCCGACGCATCAGCCGATCGAGCATCTCCAGTCGCTGCGCGCGATGCCGAACCTGCTCGTGCTGCGCCCCGCCGACGCGGTCGAGACCGCCGAATGCTGGGCGCTCGCGCTGGCGCAGGAAAGCCGGCCGTCGCTGCTCGCATTGACGCGTCAGAACCTTCCGCCTCTGCGTCATGACGTCACCGAAAATCTATGCCTGAAAGGCGGTTACCGCCTTCGTGGTGCCTCGGCCGCGCGCAAGGTCGTGCTCGTGGCGACCGGTTCGGAAGTGTCGCTTGCGATGGACGTCGCCGACAAGCTTGAGGCCGCCGGTCATGGCGCCGACGTCATCTCGATGGTCTCTACCGAACTCTTTGACGAACAAAGTGCTGCCTATCAGGCCGATATCCTGCCCGACGACGCGCTGATCGTGTCGATCGAGGCGGGTACGACCTTTGGCTGGGAACGCTACACGGGGCGCCACGGGCTGCGTTTCGGCATCGACAGCTTTGGCGCATCGGCTCCGATTGAAGACCTATTCAAGCATTTCGGCCTTACCGCCGATGCTATCACCCCCCAGATCCTGGCACGGCTCGGCGCATAAGACCGACGGCCTCCATCCGCAGAAAGGATTTTTCGATATGGCAGTGAAAGTCGCAATCAACGGTTTCGGACGCATCGGACGCCTTGTCGCGCGCGCCATTCTCGAACGTCCCGACTGCGGGCTCGAACTCGTTGCGATCAACGACCTCGCCGATGCCAAGTCGAACGCGTTGCTATTCAAGCGCGACAGCGTCCATGGCGCATTTCCGGGCGAAGTCAGCGCTGACGGTGACGCCATGATCGTCAACGGCAAGCGCATCCGCGTCACCGCCGAACGCGACCCCGCGAACCTGCCGCACTCGGAACTCGGTGTCGATATCGCGCTCGAATGCACGGGCTTTTTCGCCGACCGTGAGAGCGCGTCCAAGCATCTGGCCGCCGGCGCCAAGCGCGTGCTGATCTCGGCCCCCGCGAAGGGCGTCGACCTGACCGTCGTGTACGGCGTCAATCACGACAAGCTGACCGCCGAGCATGTCGTCGTCTCGAACGCGAGCTGCACGACCAACTGCCTCGCGCCGGTCGCGAAGGTGCTCAACGACAGCATCGGTATCGAGCGCGGGCTGATGACCACGGTCCACGCCTATACCAACGACCAGAAGATCCTCGACCAGATCCACCCCGACATGCGCCGTGCGCGCGCCGCCGCGATGTCGATCATCCCGACGACGACCGGCGCCGCCCGCGCGGTCGGCGAAGTGCTGCCCGAACTCAAAGGCAAGCTCGACGGGTCGGCGATCCGCGTTCCGACGCCGAACGTCAGCCTCGTCGACCTGACCTTCACGCCGAAGCGCGACACGAGCGTCGAAGAAGTGAACAAGATCCTGAGGGACGCGTCGGACGGCGCGCTGAAGGGCGTATTGGCTTTCTCGGACGAACCGCTTGTTTCGATCGACTATAACCATTGCCCCGCCAGCTCGACGGTCGACAGCCTCGAAACCGCGGTGCTCGAAGGCAAGCTCGTCCGCGTCGTCAGCTGGTACGACAATGAATGGGGCTTCTCGAACCGCATGGTCGACACCGCAGGCGTGATGGCCAAGCTGCTCTGATTGTCTGTGCCCCTGCGGAGGCAGGGGGCCATCTCCAACCCTACCGGCATCAAGCAGGCGGTAGCGGAGAAGGGTGGCATAGGAGATGGGCCCCTGCCTTCGCAGGGGCACGTTCCGGAACGGAGTGAAAAGAATGACCGCGTTCAAGACCCTCGACGATATCGGTGACGTCACCGGCAAGCGCGTGCTTGTGCGCGTCGACCTCAACGTCCCGCTGTTCGAAGGCGCGGTCAGCGACGCGACGCGGATCCAGGCGGCGATGCCGACGATCCGCGAACTCGCCGACAAGGGCGCGATCGTACTGCTGCTCGCGCATTTCGGGCGGCCGAAGGGCGCGAAGAACCCGACACAGTCGCTGTCGCTCGTCATGGGCGGCGTCGAAGATGTGCTCGGCCATTCGGTAATGTTCATCCCCGAAGCGGTGGGCGAGGGCGCGAAGGCGGGAATCGCGGTGCTCGCCGCAGGTGACGTCGCGGTGATGGAAAACACGCGCTTCTATCCCGGCGAGGAAACGAACGACCCCGCCTTTGCCGACGCGCTGGCCGAAATCGGCGACCTTTACGTCAACGATGCCTTTTCGGCCGCGCACCGCGCGCATGGTTCGACCGAGGGCATCGCCCATCGCCTGCCTGCTTATGCAGGCCGCGCGATGGAAGCCGAACTCAAGGCGCTCGACGCGGCGCTCGGCAAGCCCGCGCATCCGGTGGCGGCGGTTGTCGGCGGCGCCAAGGTATCGAGCAAGATCGATGTGCTGCGGCATCTGGTCAGCAAGGTCGACCATCTGATCATTGGTGGCGGCATGGCAAACACCTTCCTCGCCGCGCGCGGAGTCGACGTCGGCAAGTCGCTGTGCGAGCATGACCTGGTCGATACTGTGGGGGCGATCTTCGACGCCGCCGATGCCGCGGGCTGCACGATCCATCTGCCCTATGACGTCGTGGTGTCGAAGGAATTCGCCCCGAACCCCCCGACGCGGACCGTCAATGTGCATGAAGTTGCCGCCGACGAGATGATCCTCGACGTCGGTCCGGCCGCGGTCGAGGCGCTCGCCGACGTGCTCAAAAATTGCCGCACGCTCGTCTGGAACGGCCCGCTGGGCGCGTTCGAGACGCCGCCGTTCGACACCGCGACGGTCGCGCTCGCGAAGACCGCTGCGGCGCTGACGCGCGAAGGCTCGCTGATCTCGGTCGCGGGTGGCGGCGATACCGTCGCGGCGCTCAACCATGCCGGCGTGGCCGATGATTTCACCTTTGTTTCGACCGCCGGCGGTGCCTTCCTCGAATGGATGGAAGGCAAAGCGTTGCCGGGCGTCGACGCACTGAAGGCCTAGACTTTCCGACCGCATTGCATCGCGCCCAAGGGGCAGCTATGCGCAGCGCCACATACGTATGCAAACCACCGGAGATCTTATGACCACCGTCCATGCCGCCATGCTCGACCAGATCAAAGCGGGACAGGGCTTTATTGCCGCACTAGACCAGAGCGGCGGTTCGACGCCCAAGGCATTGAAGGGTTATGGGATCGAAGCGGATGCCTTCTCGAATGACGAGGAGATGTTCGGGCTGATCCACGACATGCGCAGCCGTATCGTCACCGCGCCCTGCTTCAACGGGGAGAAGGTGATTGGTGCGATCCTGTTCGAACGCACGATGGACGGCGAAGCTGGCGGCAAGCCGGTTCCCGCGCTTTTGTGGGAGCGCGGCGTGGTACCGTTCCTGAAGGTCGACAAGGGCCTCGAAGACGAAGCCGACGGCGTCCAGTTGATGAAAGCCAACCCCGGCCTCGACGAACTTTGTGAACGCGCGGTCGCCAAGGGGGTGTTCGGCACCAAGATGCGCAGTGTTGTCAATCTCGCCAACCCGGTCGGGATCAAGGCTATCGTCGAGCAGCAATTCGCTGAAGCTGCGCGGATCGCCGCGCATGGCCTCGTCCCGATCATCGAGCCCGAGGTAAACATCAAGAGCGCCGAGCGCGATGCGGCCGACCGCTTGCTGCTCAAGGAAATCACGTCTGCCCTCGATAGCTGGGACGGTGCGCCCGTCATGCTCAAGCTGTCGCTGCCGGCCGAAGCCGGCCTGTTCCAGCCGTTGGTGGATCATCCCAAGGTGTTGCGCGTGGTTGCGCTGTCAGGTGGTTTTGCGCGCCCTGAAGCCTGCACCGAACTGGCAAAGAACCCGGGCATCATCGCGAGCTTCAGCCGTGCGCTGCTCGAAGACCTGCGCCACCAGATGAGCGATGACGAGTTCAACGCCTCACTCGGCGGCGCGATCAAGGAAATTCACGCGGCCTCCGTGGCCTGAAGTGATGGGAGAGCGGTGGCAAGCCGTCGACGACTATATCGCCGCCAAATTGCTTGGCGACGATGACGTGCTTGCCACCACCCTCGCGAACAATGCCGCACAAGGCCTGCCGCCGATCGACGTGTCAGCGGCGCAAGGAAAGATGCTCTTCCTGCTCGCGCAGATAGCGGGTGCGAAGCGCATCCTCGAAGTCGGCACGCTCGGCGGTTATTCGACGATCTGGCTTGCGCGAGCGCTGCCCGATAACGGTGATATGGTGACACTGGAGCTCGATCCGCATCACGCGCGCGTCGCGCGCGAAAATCTTGGCCGCGCCGGCGTATTGGACAGGGTGGATATTCGTGTCGGCCCGGCTGCGGAAATCCTTGCGGCGATGATCGGCGAGGCGCCGTTCGATTTCGTCTTCATCGACGCCGACAAGCAGAGCAACAGCCACTATGTTGCTGAAGCGATCCGGCTCGGCCGCGCGGGCACGACAATCATCGTCGACAATGTCGTGCGCGAAGGCGGGGTGCTGGAGGCGGACAGCGACGATGAACGCATTATCGGCACGCGCGCCCTGTTCGACACGCTCGCCGCCGATCCGCGGCTCGACGCAACCGCGGTGCAGACCGTTGGTGCGAAGAAATGGGACGGCTTCGTCCTCGCGCGGGTGCGCTAAAAGGCCCCTGACGATTCAACGGGAGGGTTTGTCAGAGACCGCCCGCAAAACGGAACGAGAAGCGGTAATCTGCAGGCTTGATCGGCACGTTGGTCATCTTTTCCGGGCGAACCGAATCCAGTGTGATCGCGCCGTCCGCGATCGGCGTGGATTCGCCCAGTGTCACCTCGAACGGCTGCCTCTCGCCATTGCCGCGAATCCAGACCATCTTCACTCGCACGCGGCCCGCCCACACGCAGCGCGCGTTCGTTGGGCATCGGCTGTCCTCCAGCACTTCGACCGGCTGGACGAGCGGGCCGTCGACATAGGCCTTCTGGCCGAGCGCCACGTCGCTGCCGTCGGGAAGCTGCGCGCCGCGCGTCGTGGCGCAGGCGGACAGGGCGAGGGCGGCGGGGAGGGCGAGGGTCGCGATGCGGGTTATGTTCTGCATTTGCCCGTCTGTGACGGCGCCGCTATGAACGCGCCATGAAAACACCGACCTGCCAGCTTTACCTGATTTCGCCGCTCGATGTCGGCGGCGATTTTCCTGACCGGCTTGCCGAAGCGCTCGACGCCGGGCCGGTCGCCGCATTCCAGTTTCGCGTCAAGGATCTCGACCAGCATGAGGCGGCGCGGCTGGCCGAGCCGTTGCAGGCGCTTTGCTCGGCGCATGACGTCGCCTTCATCGTCAACGACGATGTCGCGCTCGCAAAACGGCTTGGCGCCGATGGTGTGCATCTGGGTCAGGATGATGGCGACCCGCGCGAGGCGCGCCGGATCTTGGGTCCCGAGGCGCAGATTGGCGTGACCTGCCACGCGAGCCGCCATATGGCGATGGAAGCGGGCGAGGCGGGGGCCGACTATGTCGCTTTCGGCGCCTTTTATCCGACGACGACCAAGACAGTCGAGCATCATGCCGAGCCCGAAATCCTCACCTGGTGGCAGGGCATGTTCGAGCTGCCCTGCGTTGCGATCGGCGGCATCACCGTCGACAATGCGCCGGTGCTGATCGAAGCCGGCGCCGACTTCCTTGCCGTTTCCGGCGGCGTCTGGGCGCATCCGGAAGGCCCAGGGGCAGCCGTGCGCGCGTTCGGCAAGCTGCTCGAAGATCAGCCCGCCGGGTAATCGCGCCCCGAAGTTTTCGGGCGATCCTTGGACGCGGGCGACGGCGCATCCTTGCGCCAGCCAAAAAGGCCGGCGCAAGGCGCCTCGCGCGGCGACGTTGCTGCGGTGTCGCGCGGGGGCGGCGGGGTAAGATCCGAAAGATCGATACTCATCATGGCAGCGGATATGACATTGATGTCGGGCGTCATATTGGATCGATGCGTCAAAAGGATATTGGCCGGTCGCTTTTGGCGTTTCGGTCCAACCTGACAACGAGGTGCCCTTGGTAGTTGGAAGCGACGGTTGAGCGCCCCACGCACCGCGGATCGGCTCGTCGGGTTCGCCGTGCACGCCTGCGACGGCTGTCACCACGCCCCAGCCTCGTCATCGCGACGCGCCGACTTGCCCTTCGGCGCGCGCACGGCTAAAGGCGCGCTCCTGTGACCGGCATATTCCGATAGGCCGGCGGCTCTTTCCATCCTTGTGTAGCGAGTGTGCGCGATGAAAATCACCGGCGTTGAAATCCGTCCCGGCAATATTATCGAATTTGAAAAGGGGATCTGGAAGGTCACCAAGATCCAGCACACCCAGCCGGGCAAGGGCGGCGCCTATATGCAGGTCGAAGCCAAGAATCTGATCGACGGCCGCAAGCTCAACAACCGTTTCCGCAGCGCCGACACGGTCGAAAAGGTCCGCCTCGACACCAAGGATTTTCAGTTCCTCTACGCCGAGGGCGACGACCTGGTGTTCATGGACAAGGACACGTTCGAACAGATCAACATCTCGAAGGACGTCGTCGGCGACGCGCATGAATTCCTGCAGGACGGCATGGACGTCGTGCTCGAGCTTTGGGAAGAGCGCCCGATCTCGGTCGAACTGCCCGAAACGATCGAAGCGACGATCGTCGAGGCCGACGCGGTGGTGAAGGGGCAGACCGCCTCGTCGTCGTACAAGCCTGCGATCCTCGACAATGGCGTGCGCGTGATGGTGCCGCCGCATATCACCAGCGGAACCAAGATCGTCGTGCATGTGTACGACCGCGAATATGTCCGCCGCGCGGACTGATTAAGTTCCCCTCCCGCTTGCGGGAGGGGTTAGGGGAGGGCCTGTCGAGGGACGCGCCCCCGCCCGTGGAAACATTCCCTCCCCCGACCCCTCCCGCAAGCGGGAGGGGGGAGAATGAACAATGGCCGTATCCGGCATCATCACCGTCATGGAACGCGCCGCGCGCAAGGCCGGCACGAAGCTGCGCCGCGACTTCGGCGAAATCGAGCATCTGCAGGTATCGCAGAAGGGTCCCGCCGACTTCGTGTCGAAGGCCGATCAGGCCGCCGAGCGCACGCTCTATGACGAACTCGGCCGCGACCGTCCGGGTTGGGGCTTTGTGCTCGAAGAGGGTGGGACGATCGAAGGCGATCCGGGCAAGCCGCGCTTCATCATCGACCCGCTCGACGGCACGTCGAACTTCCTTCACGCCATCCCGCATTTCGCGATCTCGATCGCGGTGCAGGAACCCAAGCCCGGCGGCGGCTGGGGCGACGTCACCGCGGCGCTCGTCTATCAGCCTGTCACCGACGAAAGCTATTGGGCCGAGCGCGGTCGCGGCGCCTGGCTGCACGACCGCCGCCTACGCGTCGCATCGCGCCGTCACCTCAACGAATGCCTCGTCTCGACCGGCATCCCCTATATGGGGCACGGCAATATGGCGCAGTGGAGCCGCATTTTCGGTGCGGTTGCGCCCGAAGTCGCCGGTATCCGCCGCTTTGGTGCCGCCAGCCTCGACCTCGCATGGGTCGCGGCAGGCCGTTATGACGGCTTCTGGGAAAGCGACCTGCAGGTCTGGGACGTCGCGGCGGGCATGCTGCTCGTGCGCGAAGCCGGCGGCTTTGTCAGCGATTTCCGCGGCGGCGACCGCGCGATCGAGCGCAGCGAATTCATCGCGGGCAGCGCCGCGGTGCATTCGAAGCTGCAGAAGCTGGTCGCGGGCGCGCTTCGCAACGCCTGACCCTCCTATTCGTCGTGCCGGACTTGATCCCGCATCCATGGCAGCGTTGACGTCATGGACCCCGGATCAAGTCCGGGGTGACAATTGAGGGATTTTTCGGCGTTGGCGAACGCCCACCCTATTTCTCGAAAACATATTCGCGGAAGCTGTCCATCAGTGACGCCCAGGTGTTAAACGTCTCGCCGACATTCTCGCGCGGGATGCCGGCGAAATCGAGGTCGACGTCCATTTCCAGTACCGGATCGCCTTCGCCGTCCTTATACGCGCGGGCGAAACGCTTGTCCTTGTTCCACTGGTTGAGCCGTTCGAGCGAAACGCCCTTCGCGTCGCTGAAACCCATATAATATTGCAGCGTCTTGCAATTCTTGCCCGCATCGCAGTTCATAAACAGGACGAGGAATTTCAGACCGCCGCGCGTGCTCTCGATATAGGGATCGTCGCCCTCCTTGACGACGATCGTCGCGGGCCAGCCCTGCGACTCGACGATCGCCTTGATCGTCGCCGGGTTCGCGGCGTTGATCAGTTCGGCGTGGGCCGGAGTCGCCGCGAAAAGTGCGGCCGTCCCCAAGGCGAGTGCGACGCGAGTGGTGATTGGTCCCATGAAAGCTCCCTTAATCGAAGTCACGCCCGGAAAGCGCAGCACAGCGACCCTTTTTACGTGGCGTATCACAGCGATAGGGGCTGTCACCAGCGGCCTTTGTGCTTTTGGTCACATGCGATACGAAAATCCTGCCCGCGGTGCTTGCGACACGCGGCGTCGTGGCCTAAAGCGCCCCCGATAAACGGGTGCCAGACACCCCAAAATATGAACAACAGAACTGCGAGCTCCCATGGTCGATCTGACGCAATATTTGCCGATCCTGATCTTTCTGGCCGTCGCCGTCGGCCTGTCTTCCGCCTTCGTCTTCCTGCCGATGGGCGTGGCGCGGCTGACCGGCGCGCATAAGCCCGATCCGGCGAAGCTGACCGAATATGAATGCGGTTTCCCGGCGTTCGAGGATGCGCGCAGCCAGTTCGACGTGCGCTTCTACCTCGTCGCCATTCTCTTCATCATCTTCGATCTCGAAGCCGCCTTCCTCTTTCCCTGGGCGGTCAGCCTTGAGGAAATCGGCTGGGCCGGATGGGCGACGATGATGGTGTTTCTCGCCGAATTGACGCTCGGCCTTGTCTATGCATGGAAGAAAGGGGCGTTGGACTGGGAATGAGCAATTCGATCATCCTGCCGCCCGGCCAGATGCCGGTTGCTCCCGGTACGAACCCGGACATGTCGTTTTTCGACGACCTCAACAGCGAGGTCGGCGACAAGGGCTTTCTCGTCACCTCGACCGAGGATCTGTTCAACTGGGCGCGCACCGGCTCTTTGTGGTGGATGACGTTTGGCCTCGCTTGCTGCGCGGTCGAGATGATCCACGTCAACATGCCGCGCTATGACATGGAACGTTTCGGCGCCGCGCCGCGCGCGTCACCGCGCCAGTCGGACGTGATGATCGTCGCCGGCACGCTCTGCAACAAGATGGCTCCGGCGCTGCGCCGCGTCTACGATCAGATGTCGAACCCGAAGTACGTCATTTCGATGGGCAGCTGCGCCAATGGCGGCGGCTATTATCACTACAGCTATTCGGTGGTGCGCGGCTGTGACCGAATCGTGCCCGTGGACATCTATGTTCCCGGCTGCCCGCCGACCGCCGAAGCTTTGCTCTATGGCGTGATGCAGTTGCAGCGGAAGATCCGCCGTACCGGAACGATCGAACGCTGATGGCTCATCCTGCACCCCTCGTTGCGCCGCGCGCCACCTTGGCGGCCGAGCTCAAGAAGCTGCTCGGCGCCGACCTGCTCGCGCATGATTTTGCCGCCGACGAAGACAGCATCACCGTGACACGCGACGCGATCGCCGGGGTGATGATCGCGCTGCGCGACAATCTTGAATATCAACAGATGATGGAGATTGCCGGGGTCGATTACCCCGATCGCGCCGAACGATTCGAAGTCGTCTATCATTTGCTCAGCGTTACGCGGAATCATCGTCTGCGCGTGCGTGTGTCGACCGACGAGGCGACGCCGGTGCCGACGATTGTGCCCGTGTGGCCGAACGCCGGCTGGCTCGAACGCGAAGTGTTCGACATGTATGGCGTGCTGTTTGCGGGCAACCCCGACCTCCGCCGCATCCTGACCGACTATGGTTTCCAGGGCCACCCGCAGCGCAAGGATTTCCCGCTGACCGGCTATATCGAGCTGCGTTACAGCGAAGAAGACAAGCGCGTGGTGTATGAGCCGGTGAAGCTGGCGCAGGATTTCCGCAATTTCGACTTCCTGTCCCCGTGGGAAGGCGCCGACTATGTGCTGCCGGGCGATGAAAAGGCTGGCGGCACGGGCGAAGCGCCGGGCAAGGGCGCGCCGACGCCGATGACCGCCAAAGAAGTCAAGCAGGACGACGGCAAGGCCAAGGCTGCGCCGCCGCCGACACCGAAGACGACCGACAGCACAGCGCAGACTGGCGCGGGCGCGAAGGCAAATATCAAGGCGGCGAAGACGAGCCGCGACGGCGCGAAATCCAAAGTCGCGACCAAAGAGGCAAAGACGCCCGCGACCGCGAAGGCCGAAAAGGCGCCCGCCAAGACGCGCGCGCCGCGCAAGCCCAAAACAGGAGGTGACGCATGACCGACGCTCCTCAGGTCAAGCACCACGGCAGTGACATGTTTGAAGGCTATCCGGTCGACACCGCGAACACCGCGGGCGATCAGGCCGTCACCAATTACACGATCAACTTCGGTCCGCAGCATCCCGCGGCGCATGGCGTTTTGCGCATGGTGATGGAGCTCGACGGCGAGATTATCGAGCGCGTCGATCCGCACGTCGGTCTGCTCCATCGCGGCACCGAAAAGCTGATCGAATATAAGACCTATTTGCAGGCTTTGCCCTATTTCGACCGGCTCGACTATTGCTCGCCGCTCGGGATGGAGCATAGCTATGTGCTCGCGATCGAAAAGCTGCTCGATCTCGAAGTCCCGGCGCGCGCGCAATATCTGCGCGTGCTGTTCGCCGAGCTGACGCGCATCTGTAATCATATGCTCAACATTGGATCGCACGTCATGGACGTCGGCGCGATGACGCCGAACCTGTGGGTGTTCGAGCTGCGCGAGGATTGCCTGAACTTCTTCGAACGCGCCTCGGGCGCGCGCATGCACTCGGCCTATTTCCGCCCCGGCGGCGTCCATCAGGACGTTCCGGAAAAGCTGCTCGTCGACATCGGCGAATGGGTCGACACGCGCCTGCCGAAGCTGTTCGGCGACGCGATGAGCCTCGTCATCGACAACCGCATCTTCAAGCAGCGCAACGTCGACATTGCGACGGTGTCGAAGGAAGACGCGCTGGCATGGGGCTTCTCCGGCCCGATGATCCGCGGCAGCGGCATCGCGTGGGATCTGCGCAAGTCGCAGCCCTATGACGCCTATGCCGCGATGGAATTCGACATTCCCGTCGGCACCCGCGGCGATTGCTACGACCGCTTCATGGTCCGCGTCGAGGAAGTCTATCAGTCGGCAAAGATCATCAAACAGTGTCTGCGCGACATGCCGACCGGCCCGATCGCCAGCCTCGACCGCAAGGTCGTCCCGCCGAAGCGCGGCGAGATGAAGCAGTCGATGGAATCGCTGATCCACCACTTCAAGCTCTATACCGAGGGTTTCCACGTCCCTGCGGGCGAGGTTTACGTGGCGACCGAAAGCCCGAAGGGCGAATTCGGCGTCTATCTGGTCAGCGACGGCACCAACAAACCGTACCGCTGCAAGATCCGCCCGACGGCGTTCAGCCACTTGCAGGCGATGGACATGATGTCGAAGGGCCACATGCTTGCCGACACCACCGCGATTATCGGCGCGATCGATGTGGTGTTCGGGGAGTGCGACCGGTGAATAGGCTTCCCCGATACTGGAACCTCGTACACGCCGAAGACGTCCGGTTTGGCCGGGCGCCAAAGCCGGCGCCGTCCGCTTTGCCGGAATTTGCCGCGTTGGCCTTTGCTTTCGTCATCGCCGGAACCGTCATCTGGCAAATTGTTGCGTTTGAGCGATTGCCGTTGAGCGTTTGGCTGCAAAACTTGGCTGCAATTTTGCTCTCGTCTGCCCCGGGCCTTTATTTCCGCAGGCGGAGGCAGCGCTTGGCGCAGGCCGAAAAGACATTCTACGCCGGAAAGATTACAGCAAATGGCTGACGCACCCCAAATCCCCGACGAAGCCGAAACCCGCGCGCGCTGGGGCGCTTTTGCGTGGACGGCGGAAAATGCCGAGAAGGCGAAGGCGGTCGTCGCGCGCTATCCCGCGGGGCGCCAGCGTTCGGCGGTGATGCCGTTGCTCGACCTTGCCCAGCGCCAGGTCGGCGCCGAGACGCAGACGCAGGGCTGGCTGCCCGTGCCGGTGATCGAATATGTCGCGGCGCAGCTCGATATGCCGTTCATGCGCGCCTATGAGGTCGCGACCTTCTACACCATGTATAATCTCGTGCCCGTCGGCCGCTATCATGTGCAGGTGTGCGGCACGACGCCGTGCCTGCTGCGGGGGTCGGACGATGTGATGGCGGCTTGCAAGAACCGCGGCATGACCAAGGGCAAGACGACGCCCGACGGATTGTTCACGCTGACCGAGGTTGAGTGCATGGGCACCTGCACCAACGCGCCGATGGTGCAGATCAACGACGATAATTACGAAGACCTCGATTACGACAGCACCGTCCGCATCCTCGATGCGCTCGCTGCCGGCGAGCAGCCGAAGGCGGGGACGCAGCTTGCGAACCGCCACACCAGCGAACCCGACGGCGGCCCGACGACGCTGAAGGAAATGGTGTCTTCGAACCACGACTATCGGAAGGAGTGGTGATGGCTGCTCTGTTTTCCGTCATCGCGAGGACCCCGGACTTGCTCCGGGGGACGCGGCGATCTCCAGCTATCGTCTCCGGCGCCGCGTTTGAATTGCGCGCTGGAGATTGCTTCGCTTCGCTCGCAATGACGAAATTGGGGGAAGGCGCATGAGCCTCCACGACAAGGATCGCATTTTCACCAATCTCTACGGCTTCCAGCCGTGGAACCTCAAAAGCGCGCAGGCGCGCGGCGATTGGGACAATACCAGGGATCTGATGAAGCGCGGCCAGGACGCGATCATCGAGGAGATCAAGGCGTCGGGGCTGCGCGGCCGTGGCGGCGCGGGCTTCCCGACCGGCCTCAAATGGTCGTTCATGCCGAAGGAGCCGCGCGCCGACCGCCCGAGCTTCCTCGTCATCAACGCCGATGAATCCGAGCCGGGTTCGTGCAAGGACCGCGAAATCATCCGCCACGATCCGCACAAGCTGATCGAAGGCGCGCTGATCGCGGGCTTCGCGATGCGCGCGCGCGCCGCGTACATCTACATCCGCGGCGAGTTCATCCGCGAGGCGGAGACGCTGTTTGCGGCGGTGCAGGAGGCGTATGACGCTGGCCTGCTCGGCAAGAATGCGGCGAAGTCGGGCTATGATTTCGACGTCTTCGTCCACCGCGGCGCCGGAGCCTATATCTGCGGCGAAGAAACCGCGATGATCGAAAGCCTCGAGGGCAAGAAGGGCCAGCCGCGCCTGAAACCGCCGTTCCCGGCGGGTGCGGGGCTTTATGGCTGCCCGACGACGGTGAACAATGTCGAGAGCATCGCGGTCGTCCCGACGATCCTGCGCCGTGGCGCACCGTGGTTCGCGAGCTTTGGGCGCGAAAATAACAAGGGCACCAAGCTCTTCCAGATCAGCGGCCATGTGAACAAGCCGTGTGTCGTCGAGGAAGAGATGGGCATCACCTTCCGCGAACTGGTCGACAAGCATTGCGGCGGCATCCGCGGCGGCTGGGACAATCTGCTCGCAGTGATCCCCGGCGGTTCGTCGGTTCCGCTCGTCCCCGCGGCCGAAATCATGGATGCGCCGATGGACTTCGACGGGCTGAAGGCCGTCGGATCGGGCCTCGGCACCGCGGCCGCGATCGTGATGGACAAGTCGACCGACGTCGTCCAGGCGATCAGCCGCATCAGCTATTTCTACAAGCATGAAAGCTGCGGCCAGTGCACCCCGTGCCGCGAGGGCACCGGCTGGATGTGGCGCGTGATGGAGCGCCTGCGTACCGGCGACGCCGACATCAGCGAAATCGATACGCTGTTCGACGTCACCAAGCAGGTCGAAGGCCACACCATCTGCGCGCTCGGCGATGCCGCCGCGTGGCCGATCCAGGGCCTGATCAAGCATTTCCGCCCCGAAATCGAACGTCGCATTCGCGAGAATGGCGGCGCTTTGGAGGCAGCCGAATAATGCCTAAAGTTACCGTAGATGGCGTAGAAATCGACGTCCCGCAGGGCGCAACCGTTCTGCAGGCGTGCGAGCTGGCGGGGAAGGAAATTCCGCGCTTCTGCTACCATGAACGCCTGTCGATCGCCGGCAATTGCCGCATGTGCCTGGTCGAAGTGTCACCCGGCCCGCCGAAGCCGCAGGCGTCGTGCGCGCTGCCGACCGCCGAGGGGCAGGTCATCAAGACCGACAGCCCGATGGTCAAGAAGGCGCGCGAAGGGGTGATGGAGTTCCTGCTCATCAACCACCCGCTCGACTGTCCGATCTGCGATCAGGGCGGCGAATGCGACCTGCAGGACCAGAGCATCGCCTATGGCCGCGGCGCGACGCGATATGACGAGAATAAGCGCGCCGTCACCGAGAAATATATGGGTCCGATCGTCAAGACGGTGATGACCCGCTGCATCCAGTGCACGCGCTGCGTCCGTTTTGCGGAGGAAGTCGCGGGCGTGGAGGATGTTGGCGCGATCTATCGCGGCGAGAATATGCAGATCACCTCCTATCTGGAACATGCGGTCGCGAGCGAGCTATCGGGCAATATCGTCGACCTGTGCCCGGTCGGCGCGCTGACCAGCAAACCCTATGCGTTCGAAGCGCGGCCGTGGGAGCTCACCAAGACGCTCGGCATCGACATGATGGACGCGGTCGGCACCAATGTGCGTATCGACGCGCGCGGTCGTCAGGTGCTGCGCGTGCTGCCGCGCATCAACGACGATGTGAACGAGGAATGGGCGAGCGACAAGACGCGCCACCATGTCGACGGCCTTGTGCGCCGCCGCCTCGACCAGCCCTATGTCCGCGTGAACGGGGCGCTTCAGCCCGCCAGCTGGGCCGAAGCCTTCGCGGCGATCAGGGCGGTGAATGCCGGGTCGTCGGTCGCCGCAATTGCGGGCGACCTTGCCGATTGCGAGACGATGTTCGCGGCCAAGTCGTTGGTGAATGCGCTTGGCGGCAATCTGCTCGAAGGGCGCCAGACCGGGCTCGACTATGACGTCACCAGCCTGTCGGCGGTCAATTTCAACACGACGATCGCCGAGGCCGAGAATGCCGACGTAATCCTGCTCGTCGGCACGAATTTGCGCTGGGAAGCGCCGCTGATCAACACGCGCGTCCGGAAGGCAGTGTGGAAGAAGGGCGCGAAGGTCTTTGCGATCGGCCCCGAAACCGACCTGACGTACAAGACCGAGTGGCTGGGCGACGATGCGTCGCTTGTCGCGAAACTGCCCGCGCATGTCCTCGACGCGCTGAAGGGCGCCGAACGGCCGATGCTGATCTTCGGCGGCGGCGCGCTGTCGGTGCCCGGCGTCCACGGCGCGGGCCTGGCGCTCGCCAAGTCGGTGAACGCGGTCAAGGACGGCTGGAACGGCTTCAACGTCGTGCATTTCTCGGCCGCGCGCATGGGCTCGCTGATGCTCGGCTACGGCCTGCCCGGCGGGATCAAGGATGTGATCGCAGCGAAACCGAAGCTCGCCTTCTTCCTCGGCGCCGACGAGGTCGATTTCGCGGCGCTGCCCGATACGTTTAAAGTCTATGTCGGCCATCATGGCGACAAGGGCGCACATGCCGCCGATGTCATCCTGCCCGCAGCGGCATGGACCGAAAAGGACTTCACCACGGTCAACACCGAGGGCCGCGTCCAGCGCAGCGAGAAAGCGGTGTTCGCGCCGGGCGACGCGCGCGAGGATTGGAGCATTTTCCGGGCTTTGGCCGATGCGCTTGGCGTGAATGTCGGTTTCGACAGCTTCGACCAGTGCCGCGCGTCGATGATCGCCGCGGTGCCCGCGCTCGGCGTCGAAGGCATCGCAGACTATGGCTGGACGGTGCCGAAGCTCGCCGCGAAGCCCGAGGCCCGCGCGATCCCGTCGCCGATCAAGGATTTCTATCTCACCAACGCCATCTGCCGCGCGTCGCCGACGATGCAGCGCTGCTCGGAAGAGCTGATCCATGGCGCAGACTTTGCGGAGGCCGCGGAATGACCCCGGTGCATGCGATTGCCAGCATATTGCTGGTCGGGATGGGCTATTCGGTCTGGCGCGGGTTCAATCCGCGCAAGTCGGAAAAGCCCGGCCCGCATAACGGCTGGCGCAACCAGGACGGAACCCGGAAATGACAGAGACCTTCATTTCTTGGGGCATGGACCCGAATTGGGCGTGGGGTGTCGCGACGATTTGCGGCATCCTGCTGATCGCGCTGCCGCTGATGCTCGCGGTCGCGATGATCATCTATGCCGATCGCAAGATCTGGGCGGCGATTGCGCTGCGCCGCGGTCCGAACGTCGTCGGTCCCTTCGGCCTGCTTCAAAGCTTCGCCGACGGGCTGAAGGTGTTCCTGCAGGAAACGATCATCCCCAGCGGCGCCAACCGCGGGCTGTTCCTGATCGCACCGATCATCACTTTCACCGTCGCGTTGATGGCGTGGGCGGTGATCCCGTTCAATTCGGGCGCGGTGCTCGCCGACATCAACGTCGGGCTGCTCTATATCCTCGCGATTTCGTCGCTTGGCGTGTACGGCGTGATCCTGTCGGGCTGGGCGTCGAACTCGAAATATCCCTTCTTTTCGGCGATGCGCGCCTCGGCGCAGATGATCAGCTATGAAGTCTCGATCGGCTTCATCCTGATCGGCGTCGTGCTCTTTGCCGACAGCTTCAACATGAACGAGATCGTGAAAGCGCAGCAGGGCCACGGGCTCGGCATCGTCAACGCCTTCGGCTTCAACCTGCTGCTCTTCCCGCTCGCGGTGATGTTCCTGATCTCGTCGCTCGCCGAAACCGCGCGCGCGCCGTTCGATCTGACCGAGGCGGAGAGCGAGCTCGTCGCGGGCTATCAGACAGAATATTCGTCGATGGCCTTCGCGCTGTTCTGGCTCGGCGAATATGCCAATGTGCTGCTGATGTGCACGCTCAACGCGGTGCTGTTCTGGGGCGGCTGGCTGCCGCCGCTCAACATCGATCTGATCCCCTGGTTCGACATCCCGGGCTGGGTGTGGCTGTTCGGCAAGATCCTGTTCTTCTTCTTCATCTTCAGCTGGGTGAAGGCGACCGTCCCGCGCTACCGCTATGACCAGCTGATGCGGCTGGGCTGGAAAATCTTCCTGCCGATTTCGCTTCTCTGGATATTCCTGATCTCCGGCTATCTGATGCTGACGAGGTATGCGGTGTGATGATGGCGGCGCTCTCCTTGGCGGCCGTGCCGGCAAACCCTCCGGTTCCGTTGGCGGTCACATTCGACTGTTTTGTCCGTGAGCAATGGCAGGAAACGTCGCGCGGTGAAACGCCATGGCGTTCGTCTCCTGGAACCAACTGGCGATATCTCATCACTCTTGAGCATAGCCGTCCGGGGTCTCTGACGATTGAATCGGATAAGGACTTTGCCGGCATAAATGGCAAATATCCGGTCTGGATTGACGGTATTATGGCCACTTCACCCGCAATGCTCGGTTCGAGGGAGGGCGAGATTTACGGTCTTTCGGTCAACATGACGGTGCCGATGTCTACCGTTCCCGCGACAGTCAATATTACTGCGGCGTCCATGGACAAAGACGACGAAGAGCAAACCAAGGAAGTCACTAAATTGGTTTGCAAGAATCCCGGCAGCGAGCGGAAAAATTGATATGAGCCTCTCCTATTACATCAAGAGCTTCACGCTTTGGGAATTTGTGAAGGCGCACGCTCTCACGCTCAAATATTTTTTCAAGCCGAAGGCGACGATCAACTATCCGTTCGAGAAGAACCCGCTGAGCCCGCGTTTCCGCGGCGAGCATGCGCTGCGCCGGTATCCGAACGGCGAGGAACGCTGCATCGCGTGCAAGCTGTGCGAAGCGGTGTGCCCGGCGCAGGCGATCACGATCGAGGCCGAGCCGCGCGACGACGGTTCGCGCCGCACGACGCGTTACGACATCGACATGACCAAGTGCATCTATTGCGGCTTCTGTCAGGAAGCGTGTCCGGTCGATGCGGTGGTCGAGGGGCCGAACTTCGAATTCGCGACCGAAACGCGCGAAGAATTGCTCTATGACAAGGCCAAGCTGCTCGCCAATGGCGACAAATGGGAACGCGCGATCGCGGCAAATCTTGCCGCCGACGCGCCCTATCGATAAGGGCGCGCGCACATGATTCAACTCTTCGCCTTTTACCTGTTCGCGACGATCGTCATCGCCTCGGCGGCCATGGTGATTTTCGCGCGCAACCCCGTCCACAGCGTGATGTGGCTGATCCTCGCTTTCTTCAACGCGGCGGGGCTGATGCTGCTCGCGGGCGCCGAATTCATCGCGATGCTGCTCGTCATCGTCTATGTAGGCGCGGTCGCGGTGCTGTTCCTCTTTGTCGTGATGATGCTCGACATTGATTTCGCCGAGCTACGTGCCGGTTTCGTCCGCTATCTGCCGCTCGGCGCGCTGGTCGCAATCATCCTGGCGGCTGAGCTGATCTTTGCGGTCGGCGCGTGGAGTGCGGGCGGGGTCGATCTGGCCGCACGCGCGGCGCCTGCCGTCAGCGACAAGAGCAATATCCAGCAAATCGGCGAGCTGCTCTATACGCGCTACATCTTCCTGTTCGAGGCGGCGGGCATCATTCTGCTCGTCGCGATGATCGGCGCGATCGTGCTGACGCATCGCCAGCGCGGCGGGGTGCGCACGCAGAATATCTCGTTGCAGAACCAGCGCCGTCCGCAGGATGCGACGCGGCTGGTCGATCCGGGCGTCGGGCAGGGGATGGAATTGTGATTTCGGTCGGCCATTATCTCGCCGTTTCGGCGGTGCTCTTCACGCTCGGCGTGCTCGGCATCTTCATCAACCGCAAGAATATCATCGTCATCCTGATGGCGATCGAGCTCATCTTGCTCGCGGTGAACATCAACCTCGTCGCGTTCAGCGCCGCGCTCGGCGATCTCGTCGGACAGGTGTTCGCGATGTTCGTGCTGACCGTCGCTGCGGGTGAAGCCGCGATCGGTCTTGCCATTCTCGTTATTTACTTCCGCGGCCGCGGCACGATTGCCGTCGACGATGCCAACCGGATGAAGGGGTAAACCGGTGATCCAGGCGATCGTTTTCCTGCCGCTGCTCGCGGCAATCATCGCAGGCCTCGGGCAGCGCGTGATCGGCAATGTGCCGTCGAAAATCCTGACGACGGGTGCGCTGTTCACCAGCTGCGCGCTCAGCTGGCCGATCTTCCTGTCGTTCGTGACGGGCAGCGGCGAAGCTACGGTGACGCCGGTGCTGCACTGGGTTTCGTCGGGCGCGCTGCAATTCGACTGGGAGCTGCGCGTCGACACGCTGACCGCGGTGATGCTCGTCGTCATCACGACGGTGTCGGCGCTCGTCCACCTCTATAGCTGGGGCTATATGGAGGAAGACCCGGACCAGCCGCGCTTCTTCGCTTATCTGTCGCTCTTCACCTTCGCGATGCTGATGCTCGTGACCGCGAACAACCTCGTCCAGATGTTCTTCGGTTGGGAAGGCGTCGGCCTCGCATCCTATCTGCTCATCGGCTTCTGGTATAAAAAGCCGAGCGCCAACGCTGCGGCGATCAAGGCATTCGTCGTCAACCGCGTCGGCGACCTTGGCTTCATGCTCGGTATATTCGGCACCTTCCTCGTCTTCGGCACCGTCTCGATCCCCGAGATTTTGGCCGCCGCACCGGGCATGGCGGGTTCGACGATCGGCTTCATGGGCATGCGTCTCGACACGATGACGATCCTCTGCCTGCTGCTGTTCATCGGCGCGATGGGCAAGTCGGCGCAGCTTGGCCTGCACACCTGGCTTCCCGACGCGATGGAAGGCCCGACCCCGGTGTCGGCGCTGATCCACGCCGCGACGATGGTCACCGCGGGCGTCTTCATGGTCTGCCGCCTGTCGCCGATGTTCGAAACGAGCGACGTCGCGCAGGGCGTCGTGATGTTCGTCGGCGCCGCGACCTGCTTCTTCGCCGCGACCGTTGCGACGACGCAGTGGGACATCAAGCGCGTCATCGCCTATTCGACCTGTTCGCAGCTCGGTTACATGTTCTTTGCCGCTGGCGCGGGCGCTTATGGCGCCGCGATGTTCCACCTGTTCACGCATGCTTTCTTCAAGGCGTTGCTGTTCCTGGGTGCCGGTTCGGTGATCCACGCGATGCATCATGAGCAGGACATGCGTTATTATGGCGGCCTCAGGAAACAGATCCCGATCACCTATTGGGCGATGATGCTCGGCACGCTGGCAATCACCGGCGTCGGCATCGCCGGGGTTGCGGGTTTCGCTGGCTTCTACTCGAAGGACGGCATCCTCGAGGCGGCCTTCGCGAGCGGCGGCGGCGGCGTGGTGGCCTTCTGGGTCGGCATCTTTGTGGCCTTCCTCACCAGCTTCTATTCGTGGCGTCTCGTCTTCCTTACCTTCTATGGCAAGCCGCGCTGGGAACAGAGCGAGCATATCCAGCACGCGGTTCATGACGATCATGGCCACGGCGATCACGCGCAGGCGGATCATCATCATGACGCGCACAGCGACGGCACCGCGGGCTATCACCCGCACGAAAGCCCGATCACGATGCTGATCCCGCTGGTCGTGCTGTCGATCGGCGCGGTGTTCGCGGGCATCGCGTTCCACCACCAGTTCATCTATCCCGAAGAGGGCATGGCGTTCTGGAAGGGCAGCCTGGCGTTCGACGAGCATCTGATGCACGCCGCGCATGAAGTGCCGCTCTGGGTGAAATGGACGCCGTTTACGGTGATGGCGATCGGGCTTTTCCTCGCGTGGAACAGCTATATCCGCAACACGACATTGCCGGCGCGCTTTGTGGCGCAGTTCAAGCTGCTCCACCAGTTTCTCTATAATAAATGGTATTTCGACGAGCTCTACAACATCCTCTTCGTGAAGCCCGCCTTCGCGATCGGCCGCGTCTTCTGGAAGCGCGGGGATGAAGGCACCATCGACCGCTTTGGTCCCGATGGTGCCGCGGCGCTCGTCGCTGGAGGGACCCGTCTCGCGGTCCGGCTGCAATCGGGTTATGTTTATGGATATGCGTTTGTGATGCTGCTCGGTCTTGTCGGCCTCGCCAGCTGGGCCATGGTGAATTTCCTGTGAGCGGCTTTCCGATCCTTTCGCTGATGCTGGCCGTTCCGCTGGTCGGCGCCATCGCCTGCCTGTTCGTCGGCGACAAGATGGCGCGCTTCGTCGCGCTCGGCGCGACGCTGGCGACCTTCGTCCTCGGTTGCATCCTGTGGGCGCAGTTCGACATCGGCGGGGCGCAGTGGCAGTTCACCGAGCGCGCCGACCTGTTCGGGCGGTTCAGCTGGGCGCTTGGCATCGACGGCATGGCGCTGATGCTGATCATGCTCAGCGTCTTCCTGATGCCTCTCTGCATCCTGGCGAGCTGGGACGCGATTAAGCAACGCGTCGGCCTCTACATGGCGATGTTCCTGATCATGGAAGTCGTGATGATCGGCGTCTTCATGGCGCAGGATCTGCTGCTTTTTTACATCTTCTTCGAAGCCGGGCTGATCCCGATGTATTTCATCATCGGCATCTGGGGCGGCGCGAACCGCAAATATGCGGCATTCAAATTCTTCCTCTATACGCTGCTCGGGTCGGTGCTGATGCTGATCGCGATGATCGCGATGATCGGCGAAGCGGGTACGACCGATATTCCGACGCTGCTGAACTATGACTTCCCGGTGCAGATGCAGACCTGGCTCTGGCTCGCCTTCTTCGCCAGCCTTGCGGTCAAGATGCCGATGTGGCCCGTCCACACCTGGCTTCCCGACGCGCACGTCCAGGCGCCGACGGCGGGCTCGATGATCCTTGCGGGCGTGCTGCTGAAGCTCGGCGCCTATGGCTTCCTGCGCTTCATGATGCCGATGTTCCCCGATGCGTCGGGGCAGCTGATGTGGATCGTTTTCGGGCTGTCGATGATCGCGGTGGTCTACACCAGCCTCGTCGCGCTGGTGCAGAGCGACATGAAGAAGCTGATCGCTTATTCGTCGGTCGCCCACATGGCGATCGTCACCGCGGGCCTCTTCGCGTTCAACCAGCAGGGGATCGAGGGCGCGCTGATCATCATGCTCAGCCATGGTGTCGTCTCGGCCGCGCTCTTCTTCTGCGTCGGCGTGATCTACGACCGGCTCCACACGCGCGAGATCGATCGTTACGGCGGGCTTGCGAAGAATATGCCCGCCTATGCGCTCTTCTTCATGCTGTTCACCATGGCGTCGATCGGCCTGCCGGGCACGAGCGGCTTCGTCGGCGAGTTCCTGAGCCTCGCGGGCATCTATGAAGCATCGAGCTGGGTCGCCTTCGTGTGCACCACGGGGATCATCCTCGGCGCCGCCTATATGCTCTATCTCTACCGCCGCGTCGTGTTCGGCGAATTGACCAAGGACGATGTGAAGGCGATGCCCGACCTCAACGCGCGCGAATGGACGATCATGGTGCCGCTGGCCGCCGTGGCGCTGTGGATGGGCGTCTATCCCGAAAGCTTTCTCGCGCCGATGCGCGGCGATGTGACCACCGTCGTTGCGCGCCTTGCGCCGGCTAAGCCCGCGGGCGACGCGCATCTCACCGCCGGCAAGGCCAAGCCCGCCGCCGCTCACGGTGAACCCGCCCACGGATCGAGCCATGCGGGAGGCGTCCAATGACCGCCGACCTGATGCTCATCTGGCCCGAACTGATCCTGACGATCGGCGGGCTCATCACCTTGATGCTCGGCACCTTCTTCGGTGACCGCAATGTCGGCCTTTATCAGCTGAGCTCGCTGTTGACGCTCGCCGCCGCTGCTGCTGCCGTCGTCGCGCTGTTCGGTATCGAAACGACGGTCTTCTCGGGCACGCTCTCGGTCGACAGCTTCGGCGGTTTCGCCAAGCTCTTGATCTATGCCGCGAGCTTCGTGTGCATCGTCGTGGCGCCGCGCTTTTTCAGTGGGGGCATGCGCGCCGAATATCCGACGCTCATCCTCTTTGCCGCACTCGGCATGGGCATCATGGCCTCGTCGCGTGACCTGATGACGCTCTATGTCGGGCTCGAGCTCAACAGCCTCGCGGCCTATGTGCTCGCCAGCTTCATGCGGACCGACGAACGGTCGACCGAGGCGGGCCTCAAATATTTCGTCCTCGGCGCTCTCGCTTCGGGCATGCTGCTCTATGGCATCTCGCTGCTTTACGGCTTCACCGGCACCACCGACTTCGCGGGTATCGCCAAGGTGATGGGCGGTGAGCTGAACATCGGACTGATCTTCGGCATCGTCTTTGTGCTCGCAGGCCTTGGGTTCAAGATCAGCGCCGTGCCGTTCCACATGTGGACCCCCGACGTCTATGAGGGCGCTCCTACCCCTGTAACGACCTTCTTTGCCACAGCGCCTAAGGTCGCGGCGATGGCGCTGATGACGCGCGTCGTGATCGACGCGATGGGCCCCGCCGTTGGCGCCTGGCAGCAGATCGTCATTTTCCTCGCGCTCGCCTCGATCATCCTCGGCGCGGTCGGCGCGATCGGACAGAAGAATATCAAGCGCCTGCTCGCTTATTCGTCGATCAACAATGTCGGCTTCATGCTCGTCGGCCTGGCCGCGGGAACGCAGCAGGGGGTCGAGGGCGTGCTGACCTATCTGCTGGTCTATATGCTGACCACGCTCGGCGCTTTCCTCGTCGTGCTCCAGCTGCGCGACGCCGACGGCAACCAGGTCGAGAGCATTCCGGCGTTTGCCGGGCTGTCGCAGCGCCGTCCGGGCCTTGCCGCGGCAATGGCGGTATTCCTGTTCAGCCTCGCCGGCATCCCGCCACTGTTCGGCTTCTGGCCGAAGTATCTGGTGTTCGAGGCCGCGGTGAACGCGAACCTCGTGCCGCTGGCGGTCGCAGGTATTGTCGCCTCGGTGATCGGTGCCTTCTATTATATCGCGATCATCAAGACGATGTATTTCGACGACAAGTCGGACACCGAATTCCCCAGGGGCGGCGGCGCGATCGTCGAGGATGCGGTGATCACTGCGAGCGCGCTGTGGCTCTCGGTCATCGGCTATCTGTTCATTCCCGTGCTGGCGGTCCTGTCGGCCAGCGCCGCTGCGGTGCTGTTCTGATACCGCCGATCGAGCGGATCGCGCAGACAGGTTCGACCAACGCCGACCTGCTGGCGCGGCTGGCAGGCGGTGAGCATGTCGGTGAGGGGCATTGGCTGGTCGCCGACCGCCAGACCGCCGGGCGTGGCCGTCTGGGTCGCGCATGGGGCGATGGGCACGGGAATTTCATGGGCTCGACCGTCGTTCACCTGACCGTCGGCGACCCGTCGGCCGCGACGCTGGCGCTGGTCGCGGGCGTGGCGCTTGCAAAGACTGTTTCCGCACTCGCGCCAGGCATCGATGCGCAACTCAAATGGCCGAACGACTTGCTGGTCGATGGCGCGAAATGCGCTGGCATATTGATGGAGCGCACGGGCAATTCGGTGGTGATCGGTATCGGCGTCAACCTTGTCGCCGCGCCCGAACTGCCCGACCGTCCGACCGCGACCCTGGCGGGCAATGGCGCGACAATCGACCGCGACCATTTCGGTAATGCACTGGGCATCGCGATGATCGATGCGCTGTGGACCTGGCGGCAAGAAGGCGTTGCGAGCATCGTGCGCGCGTGGATTCCGCAGGCGCATCCTGTCGGAACACCGCTCCGCGTGTCGGAACAGGCGATCGACGGCTATTTCGACGGCCTTGCCGAGGACGGCGCGCTGCGCTTGCGCCGCGAGGGTGGGGAGAGCATGTTGATCCATGCGGGAGACGTCGAGCTACGGCGTCCGGTCGAGGAGGGGGATTAGGATGCTGCTCGCGATCGACGTCGGCAACACCAACGCCAAATTCGCGCTGTTCCGCGGCACCGAGCTGCTGGCCCGCTGGCGCATCGCGACCGACGACCGGCGCACCGCCGACGAATATATGGTGTGGCTCGACCAGCTGATGCGGATCGAAGGGCATAATCGCGGCGACGTCGAAGCGGTTATCATCTCGACCGTGGTGCCGCGCGCGCTACACAATCTCCAACTGCTGGCTCATAAGTATTTCGGCGTCGACGCGCTGGTCGCGGGGCGCGAGCCGGTGACCTGGGGCATCGCGCTCAAGGTCGACGAACCGCAGTCGGTCGGCGCCGACCGCGCGGTGAACGCCATCTCGGCGCAGGCGGTAGAACCCGGAAAGGACAAGCTGGTCATCAGCTTCGGCACCGCGACGACGCTCGACCATATCGGCGCTGACGGCGCCTATCTGGGCGGCATTATCGCGCCCGGCGTCAACCTGTCGCTCGAAGCACTGGTCGCTGCCGCCGCAAAATTGCCCCGCATCGCGATCGAGGCACCGGCAACGAGCAGCGTTATCGGGCGCACCACCGAAAGCCAGATGCTCATCGGCGTCTATTGGGGCTATGTCTCGATGATGGAAGGGCTGATCGCGCGCATGAAGACCGAGATCGGCAAGCCGCTCACCGTCATCGCGACCGGCGGCCTGGCGACGCTTTTTCAGGAACAGGCACATCTGTTTGATCGTATCGAGCCCGACCTCACGCTGAACGGCCTGATGCACCTCTATAACCAACGGAACCAGACAATATGACGACTCCGAACAAGGAGCTGCTTTTCCTCGCATTGGGCGGATCGGGCGAGATCGGCATGAACGCCAATCTTTATGGCTGCGACGGCAAATGGATCATGCTCGACCTCGGCGTGACCTTCGGCACCCATGATTATCCGGGCATCGACATCATCATGCCCGACCTGGAATTCATCGAGGACCGCAAGAAGGACCTGCTCGGCATCGTGCTCACCCACGGGCACGAGGATCATATCGGCGCCTTGCCCTATCTCGCCGCCGACCTCGGCGTGCCGCTCTATGCCAATCGCTTCACGGCGGGGCTGATCGCAGGCAAGCTGATCGAAGAAGGGCTGGAGAAGCAGGTCAAGGTTCATGTCGTCGACATCGACGCCAAATTCCAGCTTGGACCTTTCGGGATACGCTTCCTGCCGCTCGCACATTCGATCCTCGAAATGAGCGCGGCCGTGATCGACACCCCTTATGGCCGCGTTTTCCACACGGGTGACTGGAAACTCGACGCGGACCCGGTGCTTGGCACCCCGTCGAGCGCCGCGGCACTGACCGCGATCGGTGACGAAGGCGTCGATGTCCTCGTCTGCGATTCGACCAATGCCTTCAATCCCGAAGCATCGGGGACCGAGGGCGGGCTGTTCGACGGGTTGCTTGCTGCGGTCGGCGCGGCGAAGGGCAGGGTGGTCGTCACCACCTTTGCCTCGAACGCCGCGCGGCTTGCGACGCTGGGCGCGGTCGCGAAGGCGACGGGACGGACGCTGTGCGTCGCGGGCCGCTCGCTCGACCGCATCCTCGGTGTCGCGCGTTCGGTCGGTTACCTGAAGGACTTCCCGCCGACGGTCGATTTTGACGAAGCGATGCGGCTGCCACGTAACAAGGTCATGGTTATCGCCACCGGCGGACAGGGCGAAGCACGGGCCGCACTGGCGCGCATGGCGGCCGATGGTCACCAGATCAAACTCGAACCGGGTGATACGGTCGTCTTCTCGTCGAAACAGATTCCCGGCAATGAGGTCGCGATCGGGCGGATCATGAACCAGCTCGCGGCGAAGGATATTCTGACCGTCACCGAGAAACAGGCGCATATCCACGTTAGCGGCCATCCGGGGCAGCCCGAACTGGCCGCGCTCTACGGCTGGCTTCGTCCAAAGCTCGTCCTGCCGGTGCATGGCGAAATCCGCCATATGCACGAACAGGCGCGTTTCGCGCTTGAACAGAATGTGCCCGACGCGCTGGTACAGGAAAATGGCGACCTCGTGCGGCTGGCGCCCGGCGTGCCCAAGATTGTCGAACGCGTTCATTCCGGCCGCCTGATTCTCGACGGCGACGTCATCCTTCCGGCCGACGGCGAAACGATCAACGAGCGGCGCAAGCTGTCGCTTCACGGCCATATCACGGTTGCCGCGATCTTCTCGGGCAAGCGTTTCGTCGAAAGCGCGATCAGCTATCGCGGTGTACCCGTCGAGGATGAGCGCGAGGCCTTTATCGACGAAATGCGCGAAGCCGCGCAGCAGGCGGCCACCGGCCCCGCCCGCGACGAGGAGAAACTTCGCGAGGCGATCCGCCTCGGCGTGCGGCGCATCGCGACTGACTGGACGGGCAAGAAGCCCATCGTCGACGTGATGCTCGTTACCATCGGAACGGACCTGCGACGATGAAATGGACCTCGGCGCTCGCCATCTATCTGCTGTTCTGGGCGTTCAGCGCCTTTTTCGTGCTGCCGTTTCATGGACGGCGCGCGAGCGATGACGCGACGCCGCTGGTCCGGGGGCAGGAGCCGGGCGCACCGGCGACCTTCCGTCCGGCGCGCATCCTGTTGCAGATGACGATCGTCGCGACGATCACCTTCGTTCTTTACTACCTCGCCTATGTGAATGGCTGGGCCGACCCCGATGTGCTCAGCGGGCGCAGCTGAGTAGCGTGTTGGCTCGCTCGCCGATCGACATTATAGGCTTTGAGGTGGTGAGCCGCCCTTGTCGTTTTCGGTTGTTCCGAGCCGGGGCCGCGATCCGGTCGGCGCATGCGCCGGGCCATCATGCCAAAGGTCAGGAAAGTTCAGCCTAATGCAGTGCCCATTTGTCGCGCTCGACAGACAGATGACAGCCGGACCCTGGCCCAATCCTGCATCCGGGCAGCGACCGCTTTTGCCTGCAATTTGAAAGAGCTGAGATGAAGGCTGGCACAGCCGAATAATGTAGGAAAGCACTTTTTTCAAAGGCGGATGGCGACTTTGGGGTGGGGAGCGGACCTTCCCTTATCCGTCATCCCGGCGAAGGCCGGGATCTCGCCGGTGCGTCAGGGCGGGAGGGTGAGATCCCGGTCTTCGCCGGGATGACGATGATAGAAATGGCTGCTTCTGGTCGTTAGTCGCGCTACCGATCCGTTATTCCAACGCAGCTCAGTTCCGCAGACGATCGATAGCCTGCGCCAGCGCGACATATAGTTTGCCGATGTCCGACGAGAGCAAGGTGACGCTGATCGCCGAGCCGTCGCGTGCGCCGATGAGCAGACGCAGCATCGCTTCGAAATCGTGGATGAACTGGTTCACCGACGCGTGAAACCCGTCGTCATTCTGGTAGATGCGCAGAATTTCCTTGGCCTCGCTATTGTCGATCAGCTTGACCGCGCGCCGCGCGAACACACCGCGGTCGCCCTTGAGATATGCGTCCCATGCGGTGTCGCTGACCTCGCTCGACAATATCTTTGTGACGTCGATCGCGGTCGATTTCAGCGACTCGGTCAGCAGGCCGACCTGTTTCGCGAGCGAGTCGCGGTCGGACGCGGTGATCGCCTGTTCGGCTTCGCTCACGCGCTGTTCGACGCTGGCGCTGGTATCCATGATCGTGATCAACTGCCGCATCAGCCGGTCGGCGGCGGCGTCTGCTGCGGAAACCGCGCGCGCCGAAGCATCCTCGATCGCGCTCAGCTGCGCCACCACCTCGGTCTTGAAAGCGGCGTCGATCGCATCGGTCGCGGTTGCCTGCATCGTCTCGCGCGCGCTGGTCACGAGCTTTTCCAGGGTTAGTCGCGCTTCATTGGCCGCCGAATCGGCGGTGGCGCGAACCTCGCCAAGCGTCGCGATCATGCGCGCGCCGCCCTGTTCGGCGAATTCGTCGGCGCCCTCGCGCAGTTTGGCAAGCGCGGCCTCGGCCTCGGCCAGCGAGCCGTTGATACGGTCGACAAGCGCCTGCTGGCTGATCGCATGACCTGCCATTTGCTGCTCGTTCGCCTTGAGTGTCGATTGCACTGCGTTGACGTGTGACGCCGTCGATTGCGCGACCAGCTCCGACGCGTCGAGGATCGGGCGGAGCTGCGACAGCGCCGTCTGTGTCGTCTTGCCGTGCGATGTGATGCGGTCGAGCGCGTGCGGCAAAGTCTCGTCGAGTTCGCGCGTGACCGCGTCGAGCGCCAGCAGCAGCGATTCGGCATGGGAGATCAGCTGGTGCGCCGAGGCGTTGCCGCTCTGAACTTCCTGCATGAAGGTGCCGAGCTGCGCTCTGGTGTCGTCGATCGCGCGACCGATGACCCCGGTGCTGGCGCTGACGCTGACGTCGAGCACCTCGAGCTGCTGGCCGATGTCGGCCACATGCGCCGTGATGCGCGCGGCGAGCGCATCGCTCGCGTCGGCGTGCGCCGAAAGCTGCGCACCCATGGCTTCGCCGGCATCGCGGGCGAGGGCGAGCTTGGCATCCATGAGTGCCCCGGCATCATCGACGCCTTCGCGGAACTGCCGCCAGCTTTGATCCATCTGGCCCGCCATCGCGGCGACGGTCGAGGTCATATCCGCGCGCGCCGAGGCGGCTGTGGTCGTCATCTGCGCCAACACCGCGCTCTGTTCGTTGGCAACCTGCGCCGCAGCAGCGAGCAGCTCCGATTCGGTTTCCTTGGTCTGTTCCTGCAGCGCGACGATCGCCTCGAGCATGGCCGCGGTCGCTTCGGTCCCGGACTGCGCCGCCTTTGCAGCTTCTTCGCCGAGCGCGGCGAGCCGGGCCTCGAGGTTGGCGCCCTGCTGGTGTGCGACGAGCCCGGCCTCGCGGAAATTGACCGCGAGCCGCTGCGCGACATCGTCGATCCGCGGCAAGCCGGCGAGCAATCCGTCCATCCGCTGCAGTGCGACGTCCCCTGAGCGCGCGAGCTGGTCGTGGGCATTGGCGATGACCGACGCGTTACCCGCCAGTTTGTCGCTGCTCTCATTCAGTCGCAGCACCGTGTCGTGCCCGAGCTGCTGGACGATCTTCGCCTGCTCGCCGAGCTGCTTTTGCGCATCGGCCAGATGCAGGCCGAGCGAATGCATCGACCGGTTGAGCGCCATATTCTCTTCGCGAAGCGCGGTCGCGACGCGGGCGAAGCGCGCCTGTTCGGATCGGCCCGATCGGAGCAACGCCATCCACAGCACCGCAAGCAGCGTCAGCGGCATCGCGATCGTCGCGACGAGCGTTGGCCAGGCGGACAGGGCTGGGCCGCGCGCAAAGCCGCCCGTTGCCACGGACAGCGCGAACGCCGTCCAGCCGATCGCCAGGAGGATAAGCAGTGTGGGTGCGACCCGCTCACGCCAGGCCGGCGCGGCGCGTGGCGCTTCGTCGATATCCTCGGCGTCATTCAGCGAGGACATGTCGAGCCAATTCCGTTCGGTGGGCGCCTCGGTTTCGGGCGCGAGCGCGGCGTCGGGCGCCGCAACCTCTGCCGGTTCCGCGCTGTCCGCTTCCTGGTTTGTCGCGGAATTCCGCCACAATCCGACGATTTTCTTTTCCCCCGTCATCCTGCCATCTTAGCATCAAATGGCCGCCATGAAACGGAAACTTAACTACAAGCTGCCTATCCTGTGGAATGTCTTTCGACAGCGGCCCCCTTGACCGATATCTCAGCGCGGCTTTCGGCGACGATCCGGCCATGGCGATGGACCTGCGCAGCGCCTTCACCGCCAGCGCGCGCGACCTGTCCGATCTGATGCGCCGATCGCGCTGCGATGCGAACTGGGACATGGCGGCAACCCGCCTGAAAGGGCTCGCCGCGACCTTTGGCATCATCCCGCTGATCCAACTCGCCGAAGCGGCGATCGAGGGCGCGCCCGGCGATCCGGCCGTGCTGCGTGAGATCAATTCGGCGATCGACGCGATCGACGCGATCGCCTGACCGCCGTCCAGACCGGCGCGGCGCTGGACCGGCAGACCGGGTTCAATTTCGGTTCAGCCGCTTTCCTCCATTCAAATATCGATACCGCCTGTCTTGCCTTGGCAACGCGACGGGTTTAGCCGCGTTAACGACGCGCGGCCGAACCTGCTTACGCCAGAGGCGTATGCTCGGGCGAAGGCGGCCGAGTTCAAAGGAGAGATTTCGATGTTCAACCGTTTCCGCTCGATGCCCGCAACGGCGATGGCCGCTGTGCTGGGCTGCGCGCTGATGGCGACCGCGACCCCGGCTACCGCTCAGAAGAAGGAAAAGCCGAAGAAGGAAGAAGAGGCGAAGGGCAAAGGCCTGTCGGCAAGCAAGGGCTTCGGCCCCTCGCTCAAGAAGATGACCGACGCGACCACCGCAAAGGATAGCGCGGCGCTGCAGGCGGCGCTGACCGAAGGGCAGGGGACCGCCACGACGCCCGACGACAAATATCTCGTCGGCTTCTACCAGCTCCAGCTGGGCATCCTGAACAAGGATCAGGCGCTTCAGGGGCAGGCGCTCGACGCGATGCTCGATTCGGGCCTCACCCCGCCGGAAAATCTTGCGGTCTACAGCTTCTTCTCGGGCAATTTCGCTTATGCGGCGAAGGATTATCCGAAGGCGATCAAGCGCCTCGAAGCCGCGCGCGCTGCGGGATCGACCGAAGCCAATGTGCCGATCCTGTTGATGGACAGCTATCTCAGCTCGGGTCAGGTCGATCAGGGGATCGCAACCGCAAAGGCCGCGATCGAGGCGAGCCGTGCCGCCGGCCAGCGTCCGTCCGATGAACTTTATGTACGGCCGATCAAGGCATTGCAGGCCGCCAATCGGACGAACGAAGTGCTCGACCTGATGGCGCTCCGTCTGCGCGACTATAACCAGCCGACCGTTTGGCGCCAGACACTGTTCATCCAGCTTCAGGCCAATCCCGACAAGGAAATCGGGCTGGACGTTCTTCGCCTGATGCGCGCCACCGGGGCGATGCAGCAGCGTCCCGAATATCTGGAATATGCGGCGCTGGCGACCGAAGCGGCTTTGCCGGGTGAGGTCGTTTCGCTGATCAAGTCGGGCAAGCAGAGCAAGGTCATCCCGGCGACCGACCCGAAATTCGACGAGCTGCTGAAAAGCCAGTCCGAGCGTATGGGCGATGAGGAAACGACGCTGACCGCCTATGCGCAAAAGCCTTCGACGCTGTCGAATCCAAAGGTTGCGGGCGCGACGGGCGACGCAATGGTGGGTTATGGCCGCTATGGCGATGCCATTCCGCTGTACAAGGCGGCGCTGGCGGCGGGCGGCGACAAGGAATTGTGGACCTATCGCCTAGGCGTCGCACAGGCGCATGCGGGTGACGTTGCGGGTGCGAAGGCAAGCTTCGCGCAGGTCAACGGCCCGCGCAAACGGCTGGCCCAATTGTGGACGACAAAGATCGATGCCCCCGCCGCGGCTCCGGCCGCACCGGCCGCCGCCCCCGCGACCGGCAGCTGATCGCTTCAGGCCAATAAGAAAGGCGCCGCTCCGATGGGGCGGCGCCTTTTTTGTAGCTCTTTCGAGCCATCAAGGTTCGACGGGAATCCCCGCCAGCTGTTTAGCGGTGCGAATCGTCAGCGACGTTTTGACGCTGGTGACATTGGGCGCCGATGTCAGGTGCGCGGTCAGGAACGACTGGAAGCTCTGCAGGTCGCGCGCGACGACTTTCAGCAAAAAGTCGATCTCGCCATTCAGCATATAGCATTCGCGCACCTCGGCGAGCCCGCCGACATAATCCTCGAACGCCTTCAGGTCGGATTCGGCCTGGCTGCGCAGGCTGACCATTGCGAAGACGGTGATGCCATAACCGAGCTTCGATGCGTCAAGGTCGGCGTGATAGGACCGGATAACTCCCGATTCTTCGAGCGCCCTGACCCTGCGGAGACAGGGGGGAGCTGTCAGCCCCACCATCTGTGCCAGTTCGACATTCGTCATCCGCCCGTTTTTTTGCAGCTCGCCCAGTATCTGCAAATCAATCTGATCGAATTTCTGACTAGCCATCGTTGAAACATCCGCTTTCCAAAACTGTTGTGATCATAATAATATTTCAGACGATTGCAATTGTCCCACAATGCGACGTGGACGGTTAAGGCACTTTCATGACCGAATGATTCACGCTAGCCGGTAAGAATATGCTAACCAACGACCAAGGCTGTGGGGCTGATTTCGCGTGACTGCTGACTCGATGATTGCGACCATCTTGCGCCAAGCGCCTGCGGATCGCCGTGCGAGCATCACGGCGTGGCGGCAACTCACCGATATTCTGGCACAACGCGGTAATCAACTGGGTGATGACGATATTCGTCGCAGCCTGCATGCGCTTGCCGTTCTCAGGCCGCGCGTTCCCGAATCCGTACGCCGCGATTGTGCGCGAGCCGTCGCGCGCCATGGCCGGTTTGCGCCGCTCGTCGCGTTTTACGCCAATGACGTTCCGGCGGTGTCCGCGATCATGCTGCGCGAAGCGCGGCTTGCCGAGGCCGACTGGCTGGCGCTGCTGCCGGCGACGAGCGCGATGGCGCGCTCGGTGCTGGCAGGGCGCACCGACCTGCCGCACGGCGTCTATCGCGCACTAGCCAGCCTTGGCAGCGCGTCGGTTGCGTTACCGCAGCCCGAAGCCGTGGCGCAGGTGGTGGCTGCTCCCGCCCCGGAGGCGGCACCCGAACCCGCGACCGACAGCCATCCGAGCCAGATCAGCGAGCTTGTCCGCCGGATCGACAAATATCAGTCCACGCGGGCGAGTCCCGCCCAATCGCGAGCACCGCGCGCGGCATTCCTGTTCGAAACCGGCCCCGATGGGGTGATCCACTGGGTCGAGGGTGTGACGCGCGGTGCGGTGATTGGCCTGTCGATCGCCGAAGCGGCCTATGGCGGCGAGCCCGGCACCGACGGCGTTGCTGCGGGCGCCTTTCGCCAGCGCGCCGAAATCATCAATGCGCGCATGTTGCTGGAGGGCACGCCCGCGGACGCTGGTGAATGGCGCTTTTCGGCGCTGCCGTGGTTCGACCCGGCGACGGGGCAGTTCCGCGGATACCGGGCGAGCGCGCGCCGACCGCATCGTAACGAGATGCCTTATGGGCGGCCGACGACCGAGGATTCGGGCGATTCGATCCGTCAGCTCATCCACGAGCTTCGCAGCCCGCTGAACGCCATTTCGGGTTTCGCGCAGATTATTTCGGGACAGATGTTCGGGCCCGTCAGCCACGGTTATCGCGGCATGGCGGAAACGATCGTCGCCGATGCCGCGTCGGTACAATCGATCATCGACGATCTGGAAACCGCGGCGCGAAGCAATTCGGCGACCATCGGGGCCCGTTCGGAAGAGGTCGTCGACATCGGTGTGGTGGTGACGCAGGTCGAAAGCGAACTTGCGGCGCTCCTTGCCGACCAACGCGTCGATCTTAGCATCTCGCGCGTCGGGGGACCGTTTCTTGGGCTCGCCGGCGACGCCGATGTGCGACGGATGGTCGGCCGCCTGCTGACGGCGCTGGTCGATGTATCCGAACCGGGTGCGATATTGGTCGGGCAATTGGTGACCGAATCGCGGCATGACGACATGCTCCAGCTGCGCATCGTGCGCCCCGCGACGATCCGCTTTGCGACGGCCGCCGACCTGCTCGATCCGGGCTTCAGTCCCGAAGGCGAAGCGCCCGGCGCGGCGGTGCTCAGCCTCGGATTCTCGCTCCGCCTCGTTGACAGCCTGGCGCGCGGCTGTGGCGGACGGCTCGATATCGGGCATAACGCCTTGACCTTGCACTTGCCCTCCGCCAATTCGAAGGCCGAAGCCGGGCTGGAAGTCCAGCAAGGCGAATAGGCCGAGCGGCCCGTCATTGTCGCGGCGAAGGGAAGCATGGTGCAGCCTGCGGGCAATTTCTTTGCGTATCCGGCGGCATCGGAGCTGATTGGCCTCAACGCCGGCGAGCGCCCCAGATTCTGGGTCACGATCGATACCGAAGAGGATTTCGACTGGGCCGCGCCCTTTGCGCGCACGGGCTATCGTCTTGGATCGGTGCCCGCGCTCGCCGAATGCCAAAGCTATTTCGAGCGCGCCGCCGTCCAGCCCATTTATCTTGTCGACTGGCCGATCGTCGCCGATGATCAGGCGGTCGAAATTCTGGGAACGGCGCGGGATGGCGGCCGCTGCGAAATCGGGGCACAGCTTCATCCCTGGGTGACGCCGCCGCACGACGAGGATGTGAACGAGCGCAACAGCTACACCGGAAACTTGCCTGCCGCGTTGCAGCGCGCGAAAATGACGGCGCTGCGCGATGCGATCCGCGACCGCTTCGGCATCACGCCCACGGTATATCGCGCCGGGCGCTATGGTCTGGGACCCGATAGCGCGGTAATGCTGGCCGAGCTGGGTTTCCGGTGCGACACATCGGTTCGCAGCGGGTTCGATTATCGCGCCGGGCATGGGCCCGATTATCGCGACGCCCCGCTGCATCCCTGGTGGGTTCGCACCGCGCACGGCGCCGTGCTCGAAATGCCCGTCACCACGGTCTTCGGCGGCTTGTTCGGGGCGACGGGGCGCAGCGTCTATCACCGCGTCGTGCGTAACGGCACGCACGCCGGCGCCGCGCTCGCTCGCCTGAGGCTCATCGAACGGATCGCGCTGACGCCCGAGGGAATCCCGGCCGAACGGGCGTGCAAGGCGATCGATATTGCGATCGAGGCACGCTTGCCGGTGCTCAACTTTTCGTTCCACTCGCCGTCGCTGCAACCGGGCAACACGCCTTATGTCCGTAGTGCCGCGGATCTCGACCTCTTCTATCGCTGGTGGGACGTCGTTCTCGACCATCTCGCGCGCCGCGGCGTCGAACCGACGACGGCCGCAGAAATATTGGCGATGGCCGAAAGCAGGACAGCCGACTGATCGTTGGCGCTTGCCAATGCGGCGCGGCCTCCGCTATCGCCCGCACACCCCCACCGGGTTTCAACGGGGGCCTGTAGCTCAACGGTTAGAGCTGGCCGCTCATAACGGCTAGGTTGCGGGTTCGAGTCCTGCCGGGCCCACCATTTCCCTTGCAAATCGAAACCGATACTTCTTCATTGCGCCGACAGAAGGAGAGGGTCATGGGGAAGCGGCGGACGTTTTTATTCGGCGGGCTTGCGGTCGTTGCGGTCGTTGCGGTGGTGGCTGGAACGGCCGCGATACGCACCGCGAGCTTCGCGCCCAGCGATATCGCCGACGGCCGCGACATCCGGCTCGCCGCAGCGCCAACCTATGATCTCGATGCCGCGGTCGGACATTTGAGTTCGGCGGCGCAGATCAGGACGATTTCGCACCAGGATCCCGCCGACAATGACGTGGCCGAATGGGACCGGCTGCATAGCTGGCTTGCGGCCACCTATCCGGCGACGCACCGCGTGATGGCCCGCACCATCCTGCCGAACCGGACGCTCATCTATCATTGGCCGGGCAGCGACGCGTCGCTCGCACCGATCATCGTGATGGCGCACCAGGATGTTGTGCCGGTCACCGAAGGAACCGAGGGCGACTGGAAATATCCGCCCTTTGCAGGGACCATCGCCGAAAAGGCGGTGTGGGGCCGCGGCACGGTCGACGACAAAGGCTCGCTCATCGGCCTGTTCGAGGCGATCGAGGCGCTGGCGGCAAACGGGTTTCAGCCGAGGCGCGGCATCTATCTTGTGTCGGGGCATGACGAAGAGGCGGGTGGGTCGGGCGCGGTCGCGGCCGCCGCAAAGCTGAAGGCCGAAGGCGTGCGCGCGCTGTTCACGCTTGACGAAGGCAGCGTCGTGCTGCGCGACACGCCGGTGATCGATGGCCCCGCGATCCTCATCGGCGTCGCCGAAAAGGGCTATGCAACGCTCAAAGTCACCGCCAACGCGCCCGGCGGACACAGTTCGATGCCCCCCGCCGAAACGGGGGTGACGACGCTGGCGCGCGCGGTGCTCGCGATCACCGAAAACCCTTTCCCGATCGAGATGCGCGGCCCGGGCGCTGCGATGGTCGAGGCGCTCGCCGCGCATAAAGGTGGCACGACCAAGCTGGCGGTCGCCAACCAGTGGCTGCTCGGCCCGGTCCTCAAAAAGCAGCTTTCGGCATCGCCTTCGTCGGCGGCCGCCTTTCACACCACCATCGCGCCGACGATGCTCCAGGGCAGCCCCAAGGAGAATGTTCTGCCGCAATCGGCGACCGCCCTGATCAACTATCGTATCGCGCCGTGGAACCGGTCGGCCGACGTGATGGCGCGCGCCAAGGCGGCGGTCGGTGATGCGCCGGTCGAACTCAGCTGGGTGAAGCCGCCCAATGAGCCGTCGCGTATCTCTTCTAGCAATTCGCAGGGCTGGAAATATGTCGTCGCGGCGGCGCGCGCCGACGCGCCCGATGCGGTGGTTGCGCCCTATCTGGTCGTCGCGGCGACCGACGGCCGTAGCATGGAGCCGATTTCCGAGGATGTATACCGCTTCATGCCGATGCATTTCACGCTGAAAGAGACCGCGATGATCCACGGCACCAATGAGCATATGACGATCGACAGCTTCAAACGCATGATTGATTTCTATGCGCGGCTTATCGCGACGTCGACGGCATGATCATATTGGGAGGATAGTGGTCGGGGAGACAGGATTCGAACCTGCGACATCCTGCTCCCAAAGCAGGCGCGCTACCGGGCTGCGCTACTCCCCGACTACTGACCCGCGCCTTAGACAGGGCGGGGACACAAGTCTATCCCGCCCGAACGCCCTTCGACGAAAAAGGCAGGCAAAGAAAAAGGCGGCCTTCCCGAAGGGAGACCGCCCGTTTCTCGTTTCAGTCAACGCCCCGAAGGGCTGCGACTTACTTCTTTTCTTCAGCCATTGCGTCGGCCGGAGCAGCAGCGGCGTCAGCCGGAGCAGCAGCGGCAGCAGCAGCGTCAGCCGGAGCAGCAGCTTCTGCACCAGCAGCAGCAGCGTCGGCACCAGCGGCAGCGGCTTCAGCGCCAGCAGCAGCGGCGTCGGCGCCTTCTTCAGCAACCGCTTCAGCGGCCGGAGCTTCGGTGGTGGCTTCTTCAGCAGCCTTTTCACCGCAAGCGGCGAGGGCGAACATGCTGGCAGCAACGGCGATAGCAGCAAACTTCTTCATGATGTGTGGGCTCCCTAAAATGCCTTTACGCGTTGGGGAAACTTTCCCGTTCGCGAGCCGCGGGATTTAGCCGTTCCGCATGAATCGTCAACAAAAATAATTGAGATGGTCGGGCGTGGCGGTATTCTGTCATTTCTGCGTCATACTAGGGAAGCTCGTCGTTCGTGCTGTTCGCCAGAATCGCCAGAGTCGCGGCCCAAACTGTCACATTTTGCCGCAATTGCACGGGGTCGATCTTGTCGAGCGTGTCGTCGGGCGTGTGGTGGATATCGAAATAACGTGTCCCATCCTGTGCCAGATCGATCGCGGGAACCCCGGCCTGGACCAGCGCGCCAATGTCGGCGCCGCCGCTCGCTGGCTGCTTGCCGCGCACAACTCCAAAAGGCATCACTGCGGCGGCAATCCGATCGGCAAGCGCGTTGGCGCTGTCGGGCAGCTTGAAGTCGACGCGCCAAACGCGGTCGGCGCCGAAGTCTGACTCGAGCGCCACCGCATGCTTCTCTTTCCCATGCGCGTCAAAATAGGCCTTGCCACCGAAAATGCCGACTTCTTCGGCGCCCGCCCATAATATACGGATCGTGCGGCGGGGCTGGCCCGCCGCCATGACATGCTTGGCGGCCGCCGTAATGATGCCGCAGCCTGCGGCGTCGTCGATCGCGCCGGTGCCAAGGTCCCAACTGTCGAGGTGGCATGCGATTATCACCGGGCTGGCGGCGGGGTCGCTGCCCGGTACTTCGGCGATGACATTGCCCGACTTTTTTGTGCCGAGGTTTTGGGGAGTCAGAATCAGCTTCATGCGCAGCGGGCGAGTATCCTTGCGCTCCCACTGCCGGACGAGTTGGTCGGCATCGGGATTCGAAATGGCGCCGGCGGGGATCGGCTTCACGCCCACTTCGAAATTCGTCCCGCCCGTATGCGGGTTGCGGTGGTCGTCGGTGCCGATCGCGCGGATGACGGTCGCAATCGCTCCCTTCTTTGCTGCGATATTCGCTCCGGTGAACCGCCCGCGGCCGTAATATCCGTATCCGCTGCCGTCCTGCGCAGGCTTCATCTGATGATCGATGAAGACGATCTTTCCCTTCACTTGGGCATCAGGTGCTGCCGCCAACGCGTCGAAACTCGCGAAATAGGCGATTTCGCCCTCAATGCCTTTAGGCCCCGTCGAAGCACTTGTGCCGAGCGCGGTGATCGCGAGTTTCTGCGGCAGGAAAGGGCTGGTCAGCCATGCGTCCTCGGCACCGCGCACCCACACGGGCATGTCGAAAGGTTCATCGCGCACATTGGCAAAGCCCATCGCCTTCAACCGGGCAACGGTCCAGCGGCGCGCGGCGGCTTCGGCTTCGGTCCCCGCCATCCGCGGCCCGATTTCGGTCGTCAGGTCTTCGGTGATCTGCCAGGCAATATCCTGACCCTGCTGCGCGAGGCCAACCGCCGTTGGTGGCGGCGGAAGCGATGCGGATGCAGTGGGAGCAAGAAGCAGGGCGGCGATGCCGGAAAAGCGGGCGAGGGTGCGCGGGATTTTCATGTCGCTTTCGTAACGGCGCGCCTCGCGCGCGCAAGCGCCGATTGCCAATTGCGCGCCCATTCGCTAACCGGCGCGCAACTCATAACTCTCCCGGCCGCGCGCGCGGCCCAGCCCATACCGGAGCATATCCATGGCCGCCCAATATAGTTTCGTGATGAAAAGTCTGAACAAGACTTATCCCGGCGCGCAAAAGCCGACGCTCAAGGACCTGAGCCTGCAATTCTATCCCGATGCCAAGATCGGCATCGTCGGCCCGAACGGCACCGGCAAATCGACGCTGATGAAGATCATGGCCGGGATCGACACGGAATTCACCGGCGAAGCCTGGGCCGGTGAGGGGATCACGGTCGGCTACCTCGCACAGGAGCCGCAACTCGACCCGACCAAGACCGTCAAGGAAAATGTCATGGACGGTGTCCGCGGCGTCGCCGACATGATGGAGCGTTTCAACGAGATCAGCACGCTGATGGCCGATCCGCCCGCCGACGCCGATTTCGACGCGCTCATGGAAGAAATGGGCACGCTGCAGGAAAAGATCGACGCGGTCGACGGCTGGACCCTCGATAATCAGCTGGAAATCGCGATGGAAGCGCTCCGCTGCCCGCCGGGCGATTCGAGCGTCGAAAGCCTGTCGGGCGGTGAAAAGCGCCGCATCGCGCTGACGCGCCTGCTGCTCGAAAAGCCCTCGATCCTGCTGCTCGACGAACCGACTAACCACCTCGACGCCGAAAGCGTGGCGTGGCTCGAAAAGCATCTCGTCGATTATCCGGGCAACGTCATCCTCGTCACCCACGATCGCTACTTCCTCGACAATGTCGTGAACTGGATCCTCGAACTCGATCGCGGCCGCTATTTCGTCTACGAGGGCAATTATTCGACCTATCTCGAAAAGAAGGGCAAGCGCCTCGAGCAGGAATCGCGCGAGGATGCGGGTCGCCAGAAAGCGATCAAGGACGAGCTCGAATGGATCCGGCAGTCGCCGAAAGCGCGCCAGGCCAAATCGAAGGCGCGTATCAAGAGCTTCGACCAGCTGGTCGAAGCGCAGGAAAAACGCATCCCCGGCAAGGCGCAGATCGTCATCCAGGTGCCGCAGCGCCTCGGCGGCAAGGTAATCGAGGTCGAGAATATCTCGAAGGCCTTTGGCGACAAATTGCTGTTCGAAAACCTCTCTTTCTCGCTTCCGCCGGGCGGCATCGTCGGCGTGATCGGCCCCAATGGCGCGGGCAAGTCGACCTTGTTCAAGCTGATCACCGGCCAGGAAACCCCTGACAGCGGCAAGGTGACGATCGGCGACACCGTCCATTTGGGCTTCGTCGACCAGAGCCGCGACGATTTGAAACCCGACAACAATGTCTGGCAGGAAATCTCGGGCGGCGCCGAAATGATGAACATCGGCAAGCACGAGATGCAGACGCGTGCTTATGTGGGCGCCTTCAACTTCAAGGGCGTCGACCAGCAGAAAAAGGTCGGCCAGCTGTCGGGCGGCGAACGCAACCGCGTCCATATGGCCAAGATGCTGAAACAGGGCGGCAACGTCCTCCTGCTCGACGAACCGACCAACGATCTCGACACCGAAACGCTCGCGGCGCTCGAAGAAGCGCTCGAAAATTTCGCGGGCTGCGCCGTGGTCATCAGCCACGATCGCTTCTTCCTCGATCGCCTCGCGACGCATATCCTTGCGTTCGAGGGCGACAGCCATGTCGAATGGTTCGAAGGCAATTTCGAATCCTATGAAGAAGACAAGATCCGCCGCCTCGGCGACGATGCAACGCGCCCGCATGCGACGTCGTACAAGAAGCTGACGCGCTGAGCCCGATGACGGGGGAGGCGGCTCTGATCTCGCCGGGCGCGATCCGTATGGATGCGGACGCGCTCAACGATTTTATGGCGGAGGCTTTCCCCCACTCAGTGCCCGGCTCGCGCGGCCATGTCGTCTCGGCAGCACCCGGTCATATTCAGGCGCGACTGAACCCCGACGAAAAGGCACTCCGCCCCGGCGGGCTGATTTCCGGTCCGACGCAGATGGGGTTTGCCGATATGGCGGCCTATGCGCTCGTCCTTGCGCACATCGGCCCCGTCGCGATGGCGGTGACAAGCGCGCTGAACTACCAGTTTCTGCGCCCGTGCCGTCCCGGCCTGTTGTTCGCCGACGCCCATATGCTGCGCCTCGGCAAAAGGCTGGCCGTAATGGACGTCCGCATATGGACCGATGACGCCGACAAGCCGGTGGGGCAGGCGAATGTGACTTATGCGATTCCCTGACCGATAGCAGCGCGTGTCGGTCCGCTAACCACCAGTTGTGGCGACGGGATTGTCTGAGCGGCCGCCCCCCAAAAAAAGCGGGCCCGCTCCCCGCTCAATACTCCAGCGAAGGGTACCAGTCGGTCCCGCGGCCCGAAGGCGTCAGGTCAAGAATGTTCCACAGGCTTGCGATGTCGGGCGCATCGCGCGGGTCCTGACCCGGATCGGCCATCTCGCTTGTCATTTCGCTCTTCCAGAACAATCGCACTTCGTTTCCGCGCTTCTTGAACACCGCGAGCGCGGGATTTTCGCCGCCGTCGGCGTTCAGCAAGCGGAAGTCGCGAGCATAATCGTCGCCGACCAGCTGCAGGAAATCGAGGCCCTGCCAGCCGCGCTCGAGCGCGAAGGCTTTTTGCCGCTCGACCGGGCTACGGCCGAAGATTTTGAACGCGACGCGCTGCTTCAGATCGTTGGCGTTGCCGTCGACCGATCCCAGCCAATTGGTACACATCGGGCAGGGGCGCTCGCGCTCGGGAGCATACATCCAGAAATAGCTGACCAGCGTGTCATGCCCGCCGAACAGATCGGCCAGCCCCAATTCGCTGCCGTTGGCGTCCTTGAACCGATAGTCCTTCATCACTGGCCCTGGGGGCAGCTGGCGCCTTTGTTCCGCGACGCGGCTTATCTTGCGCCTGAGATCGATTTCTTCGGCCAACAGGGACTTTCGCGCTTTGGTGTAGGATTCGTCTTCGCCGGGAAATGCACGTCTACGGGAAGCAAGCGCCGGCGCAGCCGACAGGGTTTGGCGAAGGGCCATCCAATTCTCCTTTTCGGGGAGAACGTGCCGTTGCCGCCTTTGTTGCGACCGCGTTTCACCGCTGCCCGCAAACATGCCTCGCTTCGTCGCCGATCAGGCGGGAGAAAATTCGCCCGTCGCTTCGTCCAGGACATGAAGCACGCCGTCGCTGATCGCGAAAAAGGCGCCGCGCAGCGTCAATGTGCCCCGCCGAACCTTTTCCTGAATGCAGGGAAACGTCATCAGATTGTCGAGGCTGACGCGAACCGCGGCCAATTCCATCGCTCGGCCGGCTTCGCGGTTGTCGATGTCGATGTGCTCGCTGCGTACCAGCTCGCTGGCATCGTCGAGCATCGCGATCCAGTCGGCGATGAAACCGCCGCGGCCGGGCTCGGCGCCCGCCATCGAACGGTGCAGCGCGGCATGGCATCCGCCGCACATGCCGTGACCCATCACGACGATTTCCTCGACCTTCAGGAACTGGACCGCGAACTCGAGCGCGGCGGAGACGCCGTGACGTCCGGGCGTCGTTTCGAAAGGCGGCACGAGCGCCGCGACGTTGCGCACGACAAAGATTTCGCCGGGATTGGTGTCGAAAATCTGCGACGGTTCGGATCGACTGTCCGAACAGGCGATAATCATTACCTTGGGCGATTGCCCCTCGGCGAGTTCGTTCCAGCGTTCGCGCTGTTGCTGCCACCCGCCGTTACGGAAACGGCGGTAACCATCGATCATATCTGCAAAGTGAGTCATGGACGCGCCTTAGCATAGGTAGAGAGGTTGAGAAGAGGCGCGTGCACGACTATGTGGGCGAAATGAACGCTCCAGCATCGCCCGCCGTCCCTCCCAGCCAGCGTAGCCGCAAGCCCGACTGGATTCGCGTCAAAGCACCGACCAGCCCCGGCTACGCCGAAACGCGCAAGCTGATGCGCGAGCTGAACCTGCATACGGTGTGCGAGGAAGCGGCGTGCCCGAACATCGGCGAATGCTGGACCAAGAAGCATGCCACGGTGATGATCCTCGGCGACACCTGCACGCGCGCCTGCGCCTTTTGCAACGTCAAGACCGGCATGCCGCGCCCCGTCGACTTGCTCGAGCCCGAACATACCGCGATCGCGGCGGCGAAGATGGGGCTCAGCCACATCGTCATCACCTCGGTCGACCGCGACGATCTGCCCGACGGCGGCGCGAGCCAGTTCGTCAAGGTCATTCAGGCGCTGCGCCGCGAAACGCCGCAGACGACGATCGAAATCCTCACCCCCGATTTCCGCAACAAGCCCGAAAGCGCGGTCGCCGCCATCGTCGATGCGCGACCCGACGTCTATAATCACAATCTCGAAACCGTGCCGCGGCTCTATCCGACGATCCGTCCCGGCGCGCGCTATTATGCCTCGCTGCGCCTGCTCGAAAGCGTCAAGCGCCGCGACCCGTCGATCTTCACCAAGTCGGGCATCATGCTTGGGCTCGGCGAGGAACGGATGGAGGTCCATCAGGTGATGGACGACATGCGCAGCGCCGACATCGATTTCATGACGATGGGCCAGTATCTTCAGCCGACACCGAAGCATGCCAAGGTGATCGATTTTGTGACGCCGCAGGCCTTCGACGCTTATGCACAAATTGCGCGGGCGAAAGGCTTCCTGCAGGTCGCCTCGTCGCCGCTGACGCGGTCCAGCTATCACGCGGGCGATGATTTCGAGCGGATGCGCGCGGCGCGCGAAGCGCAGCTGGCGCGCCTCAGGGCGGACTGACGAGACTTTGCCCCGGCACCACGAAACCCGGATTCTGCCGTATACCGACGAGCAGATGTTTGCGCTTGTCACCGATATTGCGCGTTATCCCGAATTCCTGCCGTGGGTGATCGCGCTCCGGGTTCGCAGCGACAGCGAGCATGAGACGGTCGCCGACATGATCGTGGGGTTCAAGGGGCTGCGCGAAAGCTTTTCGTGCCGCGTTCACAAGCAGCGGCCGCGCGAGGTTTGCGTGAGTTACATCGACGGGCCGATGAAGCATCTCAGCAACGAATGGCAATTCCGGCCCGCCGAGGGCGGCGGCTGCCGCGTCGACTTCATGGTCGATTTCTCGTTCCGCAGCCGCATGTTCGAGGCGCTTGCGGGCCAGATGTTCGACAAGGCGCTGCGCAAGATGATCGCGGCGTTCGAAACGCGCGCCGACGAACTTTACGGCGCGGGGAGGGCGATATCCTCCGACGGCCGCAGTCCGTCCTTTTCGGGCTGAAGCAGCTCAAGCGCGAAGAGCGTTGCATGATGACGGATCGCGCGGCGGTCGGTCGATTCGAACTGGACACGCTGGGTGAAATAATCGTCGGGGTCCTGCCCGCGCAGCGCTCGCGCAAAAACGACCAGCCCGACGGGCTTTTTCTCCGACCCGCCGCCCGGCCCGGCGATGCCGGTAATTGCGACCGCGACGTCGGCGTCGCTGTTCGACAGCGCGCCTGCCGCCATCGCCCACGCGGTCGCGAGCGAGACTTCGCCGAAGGTTTCGAGAATTTCGCTGCTGACGTCGAGCTGGCTTTGTTTGGCATCACCCGAATAAGTGACGAAGCCGGCGCTGAACACGTCCGAACTGCCGGCAATATCGGTCAGCGCGACCGACACCATGCCGCCGGTGCAGCTTTCGGCGACGGCAACTTTCCGTCCCGCAGCGCGGTTGTTCGCAAGCACGGCGGTGGCAAGGTCGTCGCGCGCGGCGAGGCGCGTTTCAGCATCGGACAGCACGGCTTCAATTCTCCGGAAGTTGCAGGGTCGCGACGGCCTGGGCAGCGATCCCCTCGCGGCGACCGGTAAAGCCAAGCCGCTCTGTCGTTGTCGCTTTCACACTAACCCGTTCGAGCGGGATCGCAAGGATTTCGGCGATCCGTTCCCGCATCGTGGCGCGGTGCGGGCCGATCTTGGGCGCCTCTGCAATGATCGTCAGGTCGACATGCCCGATGCGCCCGCCACGCGCTGCCACGCGCTCGGCGGCAAAGGCGAGGAAGCGATGCGATGCGGCGCCGCGCCACTGCGCCTCGCTCGGCGGGAAATGGTCGCCAATATCACCATCGCCGAGCGCGCCAAGGATCGCGTCGGTGAGGGCATGAAGCGCAACATCGGCATCGCTATGGCCCTCAAGTCCATGACTATGCGCGATTTCTATTCCTCCGATCCACAGCGGCTTGTCGGCAATGAGGCGGTGAACATCATATCCCATGCCGACTGCGGTGCGAGTCATCGTGCCTGTCCCCAATAGCCCGGCGAGGATCGCCATATCCTCGGCATATGTCAGTTTGTGGAGCCGCGCGTCGCCGGCGACGGTCGCCACCGGCAGCCCCAGCCGACGCACCAGTTGCGCATCGTCGGTCGCCGCCGCCTCGACCGCCTCGGCGTGCGCGCGGCGCAATGTGCCGAGCCGGAACGCTTGCGGGGTTTGGACGCGTGCGAGCGCGCTACGGTCGACGACGTCGCCCGCCGAACCGGCGGCTTCCTCGACGAGGGTGTCGGGAACTGGCAGCGTCGGGATCACCGCCTCGGCGCTGCCGAGTGCCGCAAGCAGGCGATCGATCACGCCGTTGGTGAGGCCGGGGCGCGCGGCGTCATGAACGAGGACGAACGCGCTATCTTCCCACTCGGCGAGCGCCGCGAGCGCGTTTACGACCGAATGCTGGCGTTCGGCGCCGGGATCGGCGGGAATCCATGTGTCTGGAAGCTCACCCAGCGCCTCCATGACGTCACGATTTGCCACCAGCACGCCGCCATTGACGTCGGGATGGGCGGCAAAGGCATCGAGGCTCCAACGCAGCACGGGCTTGCCGCCCAGCGCCGCGAGTTGCTTCGGTACTTCCATTCCGGCACGTGTCCCCCGGCCGCCCGCGAGCAATATGACCGCAACGCGCGGCAAAACAGAAGGGGCGGAGTCGGTCATCGTGCGCGCCGGTTAGCGCAGCCGCGCCTTGCGGGAAAGCGGCTTAGCGTGTAGGGGCTGCTCAAATTTTAGGCAATTTGACGAAAGCTACCCCGCCATGGCGCCGTTGCGGCCCATTCAGATCGGCAACATCACCGTCGCGGATCCCGTGATCCTCGCGCCAATGACGGGCGTCACCGACCTGCCGTTCCGGAAGATCGTCCGCCATTTTGGTTCGGGCCTCAATGTCACCGAGATGATTGCAAGCCAGGCGGCGATCCGCGAAACGCGCCAGTCGATCCAGAAAGCCGCATGGGATCCGGTCGAAGAGCCGGTGTCGATGCAGCTTGTCGGCTGCACCCCCTATGAAATGGGCGAAGCGGCCAAGCTCAATGAAGATCGCGGCGCCGCGATCATCGACATCAACATGGGCTGCCCGGTCCGCAAGGTCACCAACGGCGACGCGGGCTCGGCGCTGATGCGCGACCTGAAGCTGGCGGCGGCGCTGATCGATAGCTGTGTCAAAGCAGTGAATGTGCCGGTGACGGTCAAGATGCGGATGGGCTGGTGTCACGACAGCCTGAACGCACCCGAACTCGCGCATATCGCCGAAGATCTGGGCGCGAAGCTGGTGACGGTCCACGGCCGCACGCGCAACCAGATGTATCGCGGCGAGGCCGATTGGGGTTTTGTCCGCAGCGTCAAGGATGCCGTGTCGATCCCGGTGATCGTCAACGGCGATATCTGTTCGGCTGACGACGCGCGCACCGCGCTGGCGCAAAGTGGCGCCGATGGCGTCATGATCGGCCGCGGCGCCTATGGTCGGCCCTGGCTGCTCGGACAGGTCATGGCGGCGCTTCGCGGCGAAGCCGAGCGCCCCGATCCCGGCGTCGACGAACAATATGATGTCATTACATCGCATTATCGCGCGATGATCGACCATTATGGCGAAGTGACCGGGGTCAATATGGCGCGCAAGCATCTCGGCTGGTACGTGAAAAGCCAGCACGGCTCCGCCGAGTTCCGCAACAAGGTCAACCAGATCCCGAACAGTCGGGACGTCCTCGACGCGCTCGAGCGCTTTTACACGCCCTTCCTGATCAAGGCGGCGGCGTGACCGCGCTCACGTCGAGCATCCCGAATTTCGACCATGACGAACTGATCCAGTCGCATCCTGTTCCGACGCTGCTCATCGATGGCGGCGGCGTCGTCCTGTTCGTCAACGCCGCCGCCGAACAGCTGTGCAATATCAGCCGTTCGGCGATGGTCGGGCGCATCGTCTATGACGTGATCCACATGGACCGCAGCTATCGCCAGCGGATGAACGACGCCGCGACCTCGGCGCTCTTTGCGCATCGCACCGAAATTTCGGCCGGCGGCCGCCGATCGATCTTCGTCGACATGCAGATGGTCCCCTATGGCCAGAGCGGGCACCGCATCCTCGCGCTCGTGCCGTCGCAAAGCGATTCCGAGCTGATGGGCGGCGCCATCGGCCGATCGGGCCGCGCCGCGGGTGCCGCGGCGTCGATGCTGGCGCACGAGATCAAGAACCCGCTCGCGGGCATCAAGGGCGCCGCGCAGCTGCTCGCGCGCAAGACCGACGCCGGCGGCGAGCGCTTTACCACCCTCATTTGCGCCGAGGTCGACCGCATCGCGACGCTGATCGATCAGATGGAACATTTCTCGCGCGGACAGCCGATCGCGTGCGGACCGATCAATCTTTATCAGCCGATCCACCAGGCGATGGAAACCGCGCGTGCGCGCCAGTTCGCTGGCGTCCGCTTTGCCGAGGATTTCGATCCCTCCTTGCCGATGGTTCATGGGAACCATGACGCCATGGTGCAGATATTGCTCAACCTGCTCACCAATGGTTGCGAGGCGCTGGGCGGCCGCGACGACGGCGTCGTCCGGCTGACGACCGCATATCGGCACGGCCTGTCGATCGACAATGGCGACGGGCGCGGGCGGATCGCGCTGCCGATCGAGGTCAGCGTCAGCGACAATGGTCCCGGCGTTCCTGCGGACATTCGCGGCGACCTGTTCGATCCGTTCGTCACGACCAAACGTGAAGGGCGGGGGCTTGGCCTCGCGCTCGTCGCCAAGCTGGCGCGCGATATGGGCGGCACCGTCCAGCATATCCGCGACGGCGAATGGACGCGCTTCCGCGTCCATCTTCCCGTCGCGCAACAGGGGCGGCCGACATGAGCAAAGCGAAGACGATCCTGCTGGTCGAGGATGATCCGGCGATCGCGATGATCATTCGCGAAACATTGATGGGGGAATGCGGCCGCTTCGCTTCGGTCGCGAGCATCGCCGAACGCAATGCCTGGCTCGCCGAGAACCGGCCTGACCTCGTCATTACCGATGTTGTCCTGCCCGACGGCGACGGCATCGATTCGCTGCGGGTTGACGCGCTGACGCCGGTGATCGTGCTGTCGGCGCAAAATACGCTCGACACCGCAGTGCGGGCGACGGGCATCGGCAGTTACGATTATCTTCCCAAGCCGTTCGATCTCGACGAATTGACCGCGAGTGTCCGCGCCGCGCTGCAGCGCCGGACGGAGCCTGCGGCAACGGACGCCGCGCCTGCCGACAGCCATGGCCTCGTCGGCCGCGCGCCCGCCATGCAGGCGGTGTATCGCACGATCGCGCGGCTTGCCTCGAACGATCTGGCGGTGCTGATCCTCGGCGAATCGGGGACGGGCAAGGAGGTCGTGGCGCGTGCTATCCACGCTACCGGCCTACGCCGCAGCGGCCCGTTTGTGGCAATAAACATGGCGGCGATCCCGCGTGAACTGATCGAGGCCGAGCTGTTCGGTCACGAAAAGGGCGCTTTTACAGGCGCTCACAGCCGCAATGCCGGCCGGTTCGAACAAGCGGCCGGCGGCACGCTATTCCTCGACGAAATCGGTGACATGCCGCTCGAGGCGCAAACACGCCTCCTGCGCGTGCTGCAAAGTAACGAATATTCGACCGTCGGCGGCAACCAGGCGCTTCGTGCCGACGTGCGCGTGATTGCCGCGACGCATCGCGACATGCGTACCCTCGTCGCCGATGGCCGTTTCCGCGAAGATCTGTTTTACCGCCTCAACGTCATCCCGGTGACGCTGCCGCCGCTGCGCGACCGGCGCAGCGACATTGCGGCGCTCGTCCGCCACTTTGTCGACGCGGGGCGAAGCTCGGGGTTGCCCGATCGGCAATTCGCGCCCGCCGCGATGCAATGGCTCGAACGATACGACTGGCCGGGCAATGTTCGCGAACTGGGCAATGTCGTCCAGCGGCTTGCAGTCCTTTCGCGCGATGTCGTCGTGACCGTGCGCGATGTCGAGACGGTGCTGCAGGAAAGCGGCGAGGGCGGCGGTGCGGTCGAGCCCGCCGCCTTGATCGCCCGCGCGGTTGACGATTGGGCGCGCGAGCAAATGGCGGACGCGGCGGCCGACGGCGATATTCACGAACAGCTTGAGGCGATCGTCGAAGCGGCGCTTTTTCGCCGCGTGTTGCGTGATGTCCGCGGCAACCAGCTCGAGGCGGCGCGGCGCCTTGGCATCAACCGCAACACCCTTCGCAAACGCCTCGGCCAGCTCGATATCGATCCCGCGCATCCCTGATCGGCGATGATAACGCGAAATCGGGGCTATCGGGCGACAGTGGCGCAGTTTGTGTGTTTTCTATGCAACAGGATTGTCGTAGCATAGCAACAATGGCGCAATCCCCCCCTCTGACCCTTGATATGGATTCGGATGGCGAGGAAGTGCGTTCGGGTTTCTGGCGCTTCGCCGCCCCCGAATATTATACGATAGCTCTCATCATCAGCGTCGCTGTCGCGACCTATGTCTTTGTGACGGGCGACGCGCAGAGCGAGCGGCTGCTGACGCCCGCGCTCGTGGCAGCGATCATGATCGTCAATCTGGTGCCGGCCATGGCGCTGATCGTGCTCATCGGCAGCCGCGTCGCGCGGGCTCGCGCGGTGCGATCGATGGCGGGCGGCAACGGCCGTCTCCACGTCCGGCTGGTCGCGCTCTTTTCGCTGATCGCTGCAGCGCCGACGCTGCTCGTCGTGATTTTCGCGTCGTTGCTGTTCCAGTTCGGCGTCGATTTCTGGTTCTCGGATCGGTCGCGCGGCATGTTTGAAAATGCCGCAAACCTTGCCGAAGGCTATTATCAGGAAAATCAACGGCAAGTCGGTGCAAACACCTATGCGATGGCTGCCGACCTCGGCAAACAGATGAGCCTTGTCCCGATCGATAGCCCTGCTTTCAGCAACTATTATCTGCAACAGGTCGTCGTTCGCAGCCTCAACGAGTCGGCAATTATCGAGATTGGGCAGGATGGGGTTGCGCGCACCGCTACAGCGATCAATCCCGACAATCGGGCGGCTGAAAATCGCCTCGGCTCTGCGATGGTTGGCCGCCTCGACGCCGGCGAGGATGTCGTTGTCGTCCGTCAGGCCAACCGGATCGAAGCTGCTGCTCGGCTTCCCGGTACGCGCCGGGCCTATGTCTATGCTTCGCGCGATACCAATGTCCCGGGCTTTCAGCAGTCGGCGCGGGCCAGTGCGGTGCTTGCGGACTATAATGGTTTGTTTGAACGATCGCAGCAACTCCAGCTTCAATTCAACGGCGCCCTTTATCTGGGCTCGCTGCTCCTCCTTGCGCTTGCCGTCATTGCGGCGATTGTGGTTGCCGATCGTATCGTCCGTCCGCTCGGCACGCTCATCGGTGCGACGCGAACCGCGGCGGGCGGCGATCTGTCGGTCCGTGTCACTCCGCCGGCACGCGACGACGAAATCGCGGTGCTGACGCGTGCCTTCAATCGGATGACCGAACAGTTGCAGGGCCAAACCGGCGCACTCGTCAGCGTGAACGAGCAGCTGGAAGCGCGGCGCAGCTTTATCGAGGCGGTACTGAGCGGCGTGTCATCCGCAGTGATTTCGGTCGATGCCGACCGCCGCATCCTGCTCGCCAATGCGGCGGCGGAGCGCTTGATCTGCCAGTCGGCGGAATGCCTGACCGGCCAGCCGCTCGACGATGTCGCGCCCGAACTGGCGCGCCTGTTGACCAGCGATGAGCGCGAAGCGATCGTGCAGCTTTCACGAAAGGATGCCGAGCCCGCGACGCTCGCGGCGAAAGCCGTCGCGCAGGGCGATGGCTTCGTCCTGAGTTTCGAAGATATTACCCAGCAATTGCTCGACCAGCGCCGCGCGGCCTGGTCCGACGTGGCGCGGCGCATCGCGCACGAGATCAAGAATCCGCTCACCCCGATCCAGCTGGCCGCCGAGCGGCTCCAGCGGCGTTTTGGCGACAAGGTCGAGGGCGATGCGGCCACCTTCCGCAAACTGACCGACACGGTGATCCGCCAGGTGCACGACATGCGGCGGATGGTCGACGAATTTTCCAGCTTTGCCCGGATGCCGAAGCCGACCTTCGGAGTCGAGGATGTCCGCGACATCCTGCGTCAGGCGGTTTTCCTGTTCGAAGTGGCGAAACCCGACATCGCCTTTGCGGTCAAAACGCCGGCCGAGATCGAGCCGCTTGTTTGCGACCGCCGTTTGTTGTCGCAGGCGATGACGAACATCGTGAAGAATGCGGTTGAAGCAATTGAAGAAAAATATAAAAATTCAAACTCGACGGCAGCCGGACATGTCGCCGCCGAGCTTCGTGTTGGCGCCGACGGCGAGATCGTCATTCGCGTTACCGACGATGGCATCGGCTTGCCGGAAGCACGCGACGCAATCGCCGAGCCCTATATGACGACCCGCCAGGGCGGAACGGGCCTCGGGCTCGCGATCGTCAAGAAGATCGTCGAGCAACATTATGGCGAACTGGAATTTTCGGACAATCCGACGGGGCAGGGGACGTGCGTGACCCTGACGCTCCATCCCGACCGGCTGCGGCCATTGGCCGGCAAGGGCGGGGAATCGAGCATGGGACATGGTGAATCGGTTCCCGGGCGCATCCGGAACCGGCAGGACAGAGAAGATCATGGCGCTTGATATTCTGATCGTCGATGACGAACGCGACATCTGCGACCTCGTCGCCGGCGTCATGGAAGACGAAGGTTATGAGGCGCGCACCGCCTCCGACAGCGATTCGGCGCTGGAGGCGATCCGCCAGCGGCGGCCGTCGCTCGCGCTGATCGACGTTTGGCTGCAGGGGTCGCGGCTCGACGGACTGGGTCTGGTCGAGGCGATCAAGGCGTTCGATCCGACGCTGCCGATCATCGTCATTTCGGGCCATGGCGGGCTCGACACCGCGGTCGCGGCGATCCGCCGCGGGGCGTTCGACTTCATCGAAAAGCCCTTCGAAGCGTCGCGCCTTCTCCACCTCGTCGCGCGCGCGACCGAAAATGAGCGGCTGAAGTTCGAATATGAGCAATTGCGCGAAAAGGCCGGGCCGTCTGACGAACTGACTGGCACCAGCACGGCGATCAACAATGTTCGCGCGACGTTGAAGCGTGTCGCGGGGACCGGCAGCCGCGTGTTGATCACCGGTGCGCCCGGCGTCGGCAAGGAGGTCGCGGCGCGCGTGCTGCACGGGTGGAGCGGGCGGCAGAACGCGCCGTTCCGCGTTATTTCGTCGGCACGCATGGACCCCGAGACGGTCGAGACCGAATTATTCGGCTCCGAAGCCGAGGACGGATCGATCCGCGTCGGCCTGCTCGAACAGGCGCATGGCGGCACGCTGTTCCTGGACGAGGTTGCCGACATGCCCCTGACGACGCAGGGCAAGATCCTGCGCGTCCTGACCGATCAGAGCTTCGCCCGCGTGGGTGGCCGCACGATGATCCGCGTCGATGTCCGCATCATTTCGGGCTCGGCGCGCGACCTGATGACCGAAATCGCCGAAAGCCGCTTTCGCGAGGACCTCTATTACCGGCTGAACGTCGTGCCCGTGCACATCCCGCCGCTGCGCGAGCGGCGCGACGATATCGTCAGCCTTTGCGATCATTATATCCGTCGCTACGCCGCCGACCGCCGTGTTCCGCCGCCTGAGATCAGTTCGGAGGCGATGGCGGCGCTCCAGGCGCATGAATGGCCGGGCAATGTCCGCGAACTGCGCAATGTGATCGAGCGCGTGATGATCCTTGCGCCCAGCGACCGTTTGGCGCGGATCGATGCCGATATGCTGCCATCCGAACTGGTGCGCGGCGGGACCGACATATTGCCCAATTCGGAATCGATCACCGCGATTCCGCTCAAGGAAGCGCGCGAGAATTTCGAACGCGAATATCTGCGCATCCAGATCAACCGCTTCTCGGGCAATATCTCGCGCACCGCGACCTTCATCGGAATGGAACGGTCCGCACTACACCGCAAACTGAAACTTTTGGGGCTTACCGAGAGTTCGGACGGCGAAGGATAGCGGCTTTGTGCTAGACCTTGCGCGTCCTTTGCCGCATATTGCGTGCGAAATAAGGTCTCAATAGCCGGAATACCGGCACCATACCCGCGGTTTCACCGCCAAAAACAGGAGGCAAATGTGTCCGATAAAAATCAGAATCTCCAGGATATTTTCCTCAACGCCCTCCGCAAGAGCAAGACGCCCGTGACCATGTTCCTGGTCAAGGGTGTGAAGTTGCAGGGCATCATCACCTGGTTCGACAATTTTTCATTGTTGCTCCGCCGCGATGGGCAATCGCAGCTGGTTTATAAGCATGCGATCTCGACCGTGATGCCGTCGCACGATTTCGACCTGTCATTGCTTGGCGATAACCTGCGCGATGCGCCGGCCAGCAAAGGCAAGGCGCTGCAGGATGTCTTTCTCAACGCAGTGCGCAAGTCGGACGAGTCGGTGACGATGTTTCTCGTCAACGGGGTGATGCTGCAGGGCGATATCGTTGCCTTCGACCTGTTCTGCATGCTGCTCGAGCGCGAACGTCAGGTGCAGCTTGTTTACAAGCACGCGATCTCGACCGTCCAGCCGAACGGGCCAATCAACCTGACCGACAGCGAGCCGGACGCAGAAGCGGACAACGCCTGATCGACCCGATAATTGACAATGAAGATGAGGTAACGCGCGGCGCCGCCGCGCTTATCGTCGTGCCCGAATGGCATAGCCAGCGGCTTTCGCGCGACCTTGACGCCCGCGCCGAGGAGGCGCGGGGGCTTGCGCTTGCGATCGGGCTCGATGTCGTCGCGGTGCACACGCTCCGGTTGCGTCAGACGCGCGCCGCGACTTTGCTCGGCGTCGGTCAGATCGAGGCAATTACGCCCGATATCGCGGCAAAGGGCGTGCAGTTGGTCGTCGTCGATGCGGCGCTCAGCCCGATTCAGCAGCGCAATCTTGAAACCGCATTTGGTACCAAAGTCATCGACCGCACCGGGCTGATCCTCGAAATTTTCGGCGAGCGCGCCGCCACCGCGGAGGGACGGCTACAGGTCGAACTCGCGCATCTCGATTATCAGGCGGGCCGACTGGTGCGTAGCTGGACCCACCTCGAACGCCAGCGCGGCGGCTTCGGCTTCCTCGGCGGCCCCGGCGAAACGCAGATCGAGGCCGACCGGCGGATGATCCGCAACCGCATGGCGCGCATCCGCCGCAGCCTTGAGGATGCCCGCCGCACGCGGCAATTACAGCGATCAAAACGGCAACGCGCGCCTTGGCCGGTGGTCGCACTCGTCGGCTATACGAACGCTGGAAAATCGACCTTCTTCAATCGGTTGACGGGAAGTGACGTCATGGCGGAAGATATGCTTTTCGCCACGCTCGACCCGACCATGCGCGAAATCCGGCTGCCCGGCATCGACAAGGCGATCCTGTCGGACACGGTGGGTTTTGTCTCCGATCTGCCAACCGAACTGGTCGCGGCGTTCCGCGCCACGCTGGAGGAGGTGACCACCGCCGACCTGATCGTCCATGTCCGCGATATCGTCCATCCCGACAGCGACGCCCAATATGACGACGTGCGCGCCATTTTGGAATCGCTTGGTGTGAATGGACCGCAGGACGACGGGCAGGGCGATGCGCCGCCGGCGATCCGGCAGATCGAAATCTGGAACAAAATCGACATCGCCGATGAAGAACGGCGCGCGGCGATCGAAGAAATGGCGGCGAGGCGCTCCGACGTCGCGATGATCTCGGCGGTGACAGGCGAAGGCGTTGAAGCCGCGCGCATCCTGATGGCGTCACAACTGACCGCGCTGCATAAGGTGCAGCGTATCTATCTCACCTATAGCCAGGGCGAAGCGGCGGCGTGGCTTCACGCGCGCGGGGAAGTGCTGGCGGATGAGCCCGAAGCCGAGGGGCATGTGCTGACCGTACGGCTCGACCCCGCCGACAGCGCTCGGTTCGAGCGGCTATGGCCTGCTACGGACGTTCCGACACCTTAACTGCCATCCAATGGCTTTCCTGCACGTCGAGCGAAAGCCCTGACAGGCTGCCGCCGGCGAGCTCTTCCATCGCTGCAAACCTGCGGCCGAATTTCAGATTGGCATCGCGCAGCGCACCTTCGGCATCGACACCCAGCTTGCGGGCATAATTGACGACCGCGAACAGCAGGTCGCCGACTTCCTCATGCCGCTCGTCGTCGCTCGTCGCTTGCGCGACCTCGGCCAGTTCTTCGTCGATCTTCGCGAGCGGCCCTTCGGTGTCAGGCCAGTCGAAGCCGACACGCGCGGCGCGTCCTTGCAGCTTTTGTGCTCGAAGCAGCGCGGGAAGCGATAGTGCGACCCCGGCGAGAGCACCCGTCGGCCCGTCTGATGCGCGTTCGGCCGCCTTGATTTGTTCCCATTGCAGCCGGACGTCGTCGGTCCTGGCATCGCCGAAGATATGCGGATGGCGGCGTTCCATCTTGTCGCTGATCGCATTGGCGACATCGTTGAAACCGAACAGACCGTCATCGGCGGCAATCTGGCTGTGAAAGACGACCTGAAGCAACAGGTCGCCAAGTTCGTCGCAAATCTGGGCGGGATCACCGCCAGCGATCGCGTCGGCGACCTCATAGGCTTCCTCGATCGTATAGGGCGCGATCGTCGTGAAATCCTGCGCCAGATCCCATTCGCATCCGCCATCGGGATTGCGCAGCTGGCGCATGATCGCGAGCAGGCGGTCAATGGGGGATTGGGCTGCCGTCTCGGCCATATGTGTTAAACCCACTTTGAAAAGAGACTCTCTTGAGCACGCTTGAAATGAGACTCTATGCTGTCGATATCTATGTCACCCTCGCTGGGAGCTGGGGCAGCGTGTAGCCTTCGGCATAGCGCAACTCTGCCCCAGCTCAAGAGATGACCGATCAATAGCGAACGAAAACGGACCTGCGCGCGGCTATCGAGTCCGAGGCGGCTCGACGGGCTTTGTGCCCCTGCGCCGCGTTTGCGCGAGGATCAGCATCGCACCCAGACCGAGCAGGTCGAGGGCCAGCGCCTTGATCGCCGGGATCACGACTGGAAAGGGCCAGCCAAAACCGATCATCATGGCGACCGCAAGCGTGAAGATTCCCGACAGATAGAGCCAGGCCCGGCCGTCCCCGGCGCGCGCCAGCCCGACCGAAAGACGCGCCACGCCCGACACCGCGAGCGCCGCGGCGAGCGCCATCGCAAGGCCCGGCTTCCCGAGCAGCGGATCGGCCGCGAGGGCCGCAGCCGCCAGCAGATAGGCGCCGCCTGCCGTGCGCCAGGCGATGCGTTCGCTGCGGCGCGCCGTCAGCCGGGCCTCGCGGGCCTGAACCCACGCTGCCGCCGCCATTAGCGTGACCAGCCACAAAATGGCGGTCACCGTCATGAGAAAGGGTCGCGGCGTGAACTGGAGGAGCAGGAGCACGGCCGCGGCGCCGGCGCCAAGCGCGAGCGGCCACCATAAATTGGCATGGCCGCCGCCGTCGCTGTCCCGGCCTGGTGCTGCAAACATGTCCTTGTCCTTCCCCTTGCATATCGCCGCCCGATCATAGGCCGGGCGCAACGCCGCCGATGTTGGGGATTCTACGAATGCCAGGGCCGCGGCCGACGCGACTATGCTTGGGCATCGAGGCCGCGCGGCGGGCTCCATTTGCGGGAGGCACTATGATGAAAGCGCTCGTCTATCACGGCCCCGGTTCGAAATCGCTCGACGAGGTCGCCAAGCCCTCGATCGCCGATCCCGGCGATGCCCTTGTCCGGATCATCCACACGACGATCTGCGGGACCGACCTTCATATCCTCAAGGGCGATGTGCCGACCTGTACGCCGGGCCGCATCCTCGGGCACGAAGGGGTGGGCGTCGTCGAGGAGGTCGGACCTGCGGTGTCGGCTTTCAAGCCCGGCGATCATGTGCTGATTTCCTGCATCACCGCGTGCGGGCGCTGCGAATATTGCCGGCGCGGGCTTTACTCCCACTGCGCCACCGGCGGCTGGATCCTCGGTAACAGCATCGACGGCACGCAGGCAGACTATGTCCGCATCCCGCACGCCGACACCAGCCTTTATCCGGTCCCCGCAGGAGCGGACGAGGAAGCGCTCGTGATGCTGAGCGACATCCTTCCCACGGGCTTCGAATGCGGCGTGCTCAACGGCAAGGTCGCGCCGGGGAGCACGGTTGCGATCGTCGGTGCCGGCCCGATCGGGCTCGCCAGCCTGCTCACGGCCCAATTCTATTCACCGGCCGCGATCTTCATGATCGACCTCGATACCAACCGCCTTGCCGTGGCGGGTCGCTTTGGAGCGACCCACCTGGTCGACAGCGGCGAAAGCGATGCCGCCGCGACTGTCATGGCGCTCACTGAAGGGCGTGGGGTCGATACTGTCATCGAAGCTGTCGGCGTGGCCGCGACCTTCGAATTGTGCCAGGAACTCGTCGCGGTCGGGGGGATCATCGCCAATATCGGCGTTCATGGCGCCAAGGCCGACCTGCACCTCGAAACGCTCTGGTCGCGCAATATTGCGATCACCACGCGCCTCGTAGACACGGCGAGCACGCCGATGCTGCTCAAGACTGTCGCTGCGAAGAAGCTCGATCCCGCGCAGCTCATCACCCATCGCTTTGCGCTCGCTGAAGCGATGACCGCCTATGATGTTTTTGCCCGCGCGTCCGAAACCGGGGCACTTAAGGTCATCATCACTCCATGACGGCCCGGATGAAGGAACTCGCTGGCGAAATCGTCCGCCTCCAGTCCGAGCTCGACCGCGAGATCGAGCAGCGCCGCCGCGCGCTCGGCTGGTCAATCAAGCAGCGCATCATCCGGTTCGAGGAAGGCATCGTTGCGCAGCAGCGCCAGCTGCGCATAAGCGTGAGCGGGTTGCTGAAGCAGGCGTCTCCGGCCACCATCCTGTCAGCGCCGGTTATCTATTCGATGATCATACCGCTTGCGCTTCTCGACCTATGGGCGAGCGTCTTTCAGATGCTATGCTTTCGCGCTTACGGCATCCCGCGCGTCCGTCGCGCCGACTACATCGCGCTCGACCGCGGTCGCCTCGCCTATCTCAACTGGATCGAGGCGCTCAACTGCGCCTATTGCGGCTATGGCAATGGCGTAATTGCCTATGTGCGCGAGATATCTAGCCGCACCGAGCAATATTGGTGCCCGATCAAACATGCAATGCGGATCAGCGACCCGCACAAGCGCTATTATGAGTTCCTCGAATTCGGCGACGCCGAAGGCTATCGGGCCCGGCTCGAGAGCTTTCGCGACGGCCTTCGCGACCCAGCCAGCGCAGAGCGCGCGATCGATGCGGGCACCCGGCCGCTCCCTTAATCGCGTCTGCTAGTACCGGTGGACGAATACGCTACATCCCGTAAGCCGGAGCAACGGTGCCGGTTTGGCGCCTGCCTCATAACAGGAATGCGACCATCACGCCGCCTGCAAGAACGCTGGCAACGAGCGGGAGCGCGGCAAGCCAGCCGCGGCGGGTCCGGACGATTGCGACTGCGATCGCCGCCTTGAACAATGTGTTCGCCATGACGGGGGCCGCGACAACCAGTCCTGCGGTCCGGCTGTCGAACATACCCGCAGGCAGTCCACCGACGGTTATGATCGCGGCATCGACATCGGCGATGCCCGATAGCGCAAGGACTGCGGCAAGACCGGCCTCGCCGACGCGTTCGATCAGCCAGCGCGCGGCAATAGCCATCGCCATGACAAGCGCCGTCAGGATCAGCGCGGTCACAAGATTCAGGGGATTGCGTAGCGTAACGGGGCTGGCTTCCCTGGTACCGGAATGGCGGCCCGCCAGCACGCCCCAAAGCGTGGCGCCAAGGCTGACAAGCGCGGCGGGCGCGAGCAGCAGCGCAAGAGTAGGGAGCGCAATCGGAGCAAGAATTGCGACAAGAATGATGACCCGGATAAGCATAACGGCCGATGCCGCTGCAATTCCCGCCACGAGCACGGAAGCATTCTCCAGGTCGTCGCGAAGCCGAGTCGCAAGCGCCGCCGTTACGGCGGTCGACGACACCATCGCGCCGGTCGCGGCCATTATGAGCGTGCCGCGCGTCGCGCCGAAACGGCGGCATGCAAGATAGCCGGCAAACGAGAAGCCCGACACAAACGCGACGACCATCCCCAGTTGCCGGGGATTCCAGGCCTCATATGGGCCAACCCTGTGATCCGGTAGCAGAGGAACGACGACTAGTACGATCAAGGCAAATCGTATCACAGCGCTGACCTCGGCCTCGGTCATTCCCTTGACCCAGCGATGGAGCTGCGGACGGAGCGTCAGCAACAAGGTGGCGCTGACGGCAATGATCGCCGCGACCTGCGGCGATCCGGCAACGGCGAGAAAGCCGCAAGCCAGCGTGACGAGACCGGCAAGCGCGTTTGTCCCGCTGATCTTGCCGGTCTCGCGCACGGTTTGCGCAAAGCCAACCACCACGAGCAACACAGCGCTTGCGAGCAGGACGCCGGTAACGAGGCGGTCGATGCGCAGGACTGCGCCGGCGGTCCCGCCGATGAGCCCGAGCAGCGCAAAGGTTCGGACCCCGGCAAATCGACTTCCGGCCGCCTCGCGCCTGAGCGTCCATCCCCGTTGCACGCCCATGAGAAGGCCGAGGCCGAGCGAAATACCCAGTCCTGACAAGAGCGACCAGTCGGCGAGGAGCGGGGGAGTCGTCATCGGATCACGCGTCCCTTTCCGGTCAATGCCAGTTGCTGGCTCTCATTCGGCCGGGCGGCGCGGATTGGCTCGTGGGCGACAATCTTGCCCCGCGCGCCGCCCGTCAGTGGCCTGCCGCGCGGCGACTATGCGCCGAACGCGCTTCGCGATAGCTGGCCAGGACTTCGCGCATCGCCATGATCGCCTTCATCCGCGCGTCGGCATCCTCGATTTGCGCGAGCTCGGCTTTGAGATGGGTTGCAAAATCTGCATAACTGTTCTGCCAATCGCGTCCGACTGCGGCCTGGAGCGCCGGATCGCCCGTCTTGATCCGCTTTGCGGCGGCCCGGCTGCTCAGTTGGTAGGTCTCGCCCATCGCTGGCGCGGCAATGGTCTGCGCGAAGCTGCGCGCCTGCGACAGCCGCCGCAGCGTCTCGATCGCCGGGCCTTCGCCATGAGTCAGGAACAGGCTCCCCGCGATCGGTTGTCGCGCCTCGATCCACGCCAGCAAATCGTCCTGGTCGGCATGCGCGGAATAGCTGTCGATGCGCCTGATCTGCGCCCGCACCGCGACATCCTCGCCCGAAATTCGGACGCGCGTCGCGCCATCGAGCAGCGTGCGGCCCAGCGACCCTTCGGTCTGATAGCCGACGAACAGCACCGTCGACTCGCGCCGCGCCAGATTATGTTTGAGATGGTGCCGGATGCGGCCCCCTTCGCACATCCCCGAGGCCGCGAGAATGATCGCGCCCGTGAGGCTGTTGAGGCGGATCGACGCATTTACATTCTCGACATGGTGAAAGGCAGGATGGTCGAAGACATGGCCCTCGATATCTTCGAGCGCCTCGGAATATTTGGAAAAGACCGTGGTCGCGCGATTGGCGAGAGGCGAATCGATGAACACCGGAACCAACGGAATCTTCTCGGCGTTGATGAGCGCGGCAAGGTCGAGCAGAAGCTCCTGCGTCCGTTCAAGCGCGAAGACCGGAATGACCAGATTGCCGCCGCGAGCGAGCGCCGCGGTTGCTTCGACTTCAAGAAGTCGCCGCCGCTCCTCGATCGTCAGATGATCGCGTGTCCGGTCGCCATAGGTCGACTCGCAGACGACATGGTCGAAGCCCGCGGGGCTTTCAGGGTCAGGATGAAAGACCTTATACTCGGGGCCTAGGTCGCCCGAGCATAATATATGGACGCCGCCGATCTCGAGTTCGGCCGAGGCGGAACCGAGGATATGTCCCGCATTCCAGAGACGCGCGCGGACGCCCGGCACAGGCTCAAACCATTGCTTGAGATCGATTGTCTTGCTCTGCCGCCAGGCCGCAAGACCATCTTCCTCTGTGTAAAGCGGGGCGAACGCAGGCTGGTCCGCGCGATCGCGCCGCCGGTTGCGTCGCGCGGTGTCGCTCTCCTGGATCCGGCCGGCATCGGCGAGCATGAACTCGAGAAGATCCGAGGTAGGAGGCGTGCACCAGATATCGCCGCCATAGCCTTCCGCGACAAGTCGCGGCAGCAGGCCGCTGTGATCGATGTGCGCATGTGTCAGAATGACCGCGTCGACATCTCCGGCCGCAAAGGCGAAGGGGCCGCGGTTCAATGTCTCGAGCGTGCGTGAGCCCTGGAACAGCCCGCAATCGACCAGCAGCCTTTTGCCCTCGTGGCAAAACTCCATGCACGAACCGGTGACCGTCCCGGCGGCGCCATGGAATGTGACCGAAAGATCGTTGCTCATCGTGCGTCTCGCTTCTGGGCCCTGTGGCGGGGTGGGGCAGCGGCAGGTGGTCTGTCGCCGGCCAAGGATGGACCTGCGCCTCTCGCGCCGGAATACGTACTGTTCCTGACTCCCGGCGCCGGGCGCCCAGCCTAAAAGGCGCCATGACCGGACAATCGAGAATGGGCAGCATCCGAAACCGCAGCGCGGCGCGCGTGGCTTGCTTACGGGCGATGCTCTTGCTCGGTGCACTGATCTTGCCCGCGGCGGCGACCGGAATGCAGGCGCCCGCTACGGGCGAACCGGTTCTTGACGCGGCGCGGGCCCTCAAACCCGGCGAATATCTCTGGGCACCCGACGTCGCGCCGCGCGGTCCGCTGCTCCTGATCGTCAGCCTCGCAACGCAGCGAGCCACGCTGTATCGCAACGGCATCCCGATCGCCATCACGACCGTCTCGACCGGCCGGTCCGGACATGTGACGCCAACGGGGGTGTTCACCATCTTGCAGCGTGACGTCGATCATCGCTCGAACATCTACGACAACGCCCCGATGCCCTATATGCAACGGCTCACCTGGGACGGCATAGCGCTCCACGGCGGTACGCTTCCGGGTTATCCGGCATCGCATGGCTGCATTCGCCTGCCGCATGAATTTGCAAAACGTCTCTATGGCGTGACACGGCTCGGAATGACCGTGCTCATCTCGCGAGACGTAGCTGTTCCGCGCATCGCACCCGGTGACGCCGTTGCCTGGGGCAGCATGGGCAAAGAGGATGAAGCTATCGACTGGCATCCCGAGCGCGTGGTCGCGGGGCCGGTCTCGATCGTGATCAGCGCCGCCGACCAGCGCGCCGTCGTCTTGCGAAACGGAGTCGTGATCGGCTCGGCGCCCGCGCGTATCGACATCCCCATATCCGCAACCTCGGTCTACATCAGAACCGGCAGCGCCCCGCGGGGCGACGCCTGGATGAGAGTGCAGCTGCCGGAATGGCTCGCGGGGCCGGGGCAGGACGATTTGACTGGCCATATCCATGTCACGCCTGAGTTCCGGGCGGCGGTCGAGCCATTGATCGCCCCCGGCGCGAATGTCGTCATTACCAGGGACTCGCTAAGTCCGGGCAAGGAGGCGGCGGCATTCCGTATCGAAGATGATTCGGAGAATCTGCTGCCCGAATGAATCGGGCTCAGCCGGCAGGACAAACGCCCGCCGGCTTTTGTTTCATCGGTCGGCGATCTCGGCGCGTAATCAGTCGGCGCCACCGAATTCGATCGCGGCGGCCGGTGCGGCTGCGTGGCCGGCGAGGGCCATATTGTTCATGCGCTGTCTTCTTGTTGAAGCCGTTCAGGGGACGTCGCCCGCGCGCCGGACATCGACCCAAGCGAACAGCGTCGGCCCGCTTCTAGAAGCGCAAGACAGGGCAGCGGATTCGGGAAAGCAACTTGGGAGCGGCGGGCAACGCGCCGTTCGCAGAGCCTGCGAACCCTTACGGACAAATGCGAATAGAACCGATCGCCTAAAGGTCCAGACTGCGGCCACTTGGTTCAGGGGCCCTGACGGCCGGAGCATCTGCAAGGCTGGAACCCGCACCGGTTCGCGCCGCACGGGAACGCGGCGGAGGTCGAGCGATCGCCTCGCCTTCGCCCCTGCCGCCAAGCCGTCCGCCCATGCGGCCGGGCTCGGTTGGAGAGGAATCGGGGTCCGCCGATCAGGGACACGGCGCTGCGGGGCAGCGTTTGCGACCCGAAGCCCCGCAGCGCCGATTACGACTGCCTTGCCTGTCCCGAACCATAGGAGACGAATGATGAAAAAGACCGACAGCCAGCTGCAGCATGACGTGATGGCCGAACTCGAATGGGAACCTGCCGTCGATCACGCCGACATCGGCGTGGCGGTAACCGATGGCGTGGTCACCCTATCGGGTTATGTCAAAAGCTGCCCCGAGAAGGCGGCAGCCGAGAAGGCGACCCTGCGGGTCGCCGGAGTCCGGGCGATCGCCGAGGAGATCAAGGTGCGTTTCGCCTATGATCCGAAGACCGCCGATCATGAAATCGCCCAGCGAATCCTCGACACGATCGCCTGGGCCGTCTCGATTCCCGATGACAAGATGACCGTGAAGGTCGAACAAGGCTGGGTCACGCTGACCGGAAAGGTTGACTGGCATTTCCAGAGTCAGGAGGCCGTGCGCGCCGCGAGCCACGTGTCTGGCGTGATGGGCGTCACCAACCGTATCGAGGTCGAGCAACACCCCGCGCCGTGGGACATCAAGGACCGGATTGTCTCGGCCTTCCGGCGACAAGCCAATCTCGACGCCGCGTCGGTCACCGTCAAGACCGACGGCGGGATCGTCACGCTCGGCGGCACGGTCAAGGCCTGGAATGAACGCGGAATCGCCGAGCGCGCCGCCTGGTCGGCGCCCGGCGTCGCTCGTGTCGAGGACCACATCATCGTTAATTGAAGCGACCCCCGCCCGCATGGGCTCATTCGGCCGCTCCGGCAACGGGGCGGCCGCTTTTTATCCGTAACATTGCGCATATCGATGGCGTCCGCGGAGCCATAGCTTTGGCGGCGAACGAAGGAGATGGTCGATGAAGAATATTCTTTTGCTGGCCCATGACGACGAGGGCCAGGAAGCCCGGCTTCAGGTCGCACTCGATATCGTGCGCGCCCTCGACGGCCATCTCTCCTGCATCGATGTCACGCCTTTTCCGGTCGTTGCGGGCGACGCGGTCATGGGCTTTGGCGAAACCGTGATCCTACTCGACGAGCGCGACAGCGAGGCCAAAAACAAGACGGTGCTCGCCGACCGCCTGTCGCGCGAGGATGTCAGCTGGAGCTGGGCCGATGCCATGGGCGAAATGGCGGATACAATGCTCGAAGCCGCTGTTCTTGCCGATCTCATCATTCTCAACCGCGCCCTCGACGGCTATCCGCTGCCGAACATGCGCGACATCATTTCTCGCATTGTGGCGCGTACCAATGCGCCGGTCCTCGCGGTGCCCGAGACCTGCAAACGCTTCGCATTCGACCGCGCGCTCGTCGCTTGGGACGGCAGCCGCTCGGCGGCCGCAGCGCTTCGCGCGGCCGTGCCGTTGCTCGCGCTGGCCAGCGAGGTGAAGCTCTTCACCGCCGTCGAAGACGAGGCGGGCACCGCGTCCGAGCAGGCGGCCGCCTATCTGTCGCGCCACGGCATCCATGCGCAGATCCGGTCGCTCGACAAGGCGCATCGCCGTGCCGACGAACTGATAGAGCGAGAAGGCGCCGCGTGGCGTGCGGATTATGTCGTCATGGGCGCCTATGGCCGGGGCCGCCTGCGCGAGACCTTTGGCGGGGTCACGAAACGGATGCTGGGTGACAGCAAGCATCCGCTGCTCCTGAGCCATTGATCGGAGCCGCTCATCATTTCCGATCGTGGTACGCCCGTCTCATGAGTTCATTCTGCCTGCGCGCCGACGCAAGATCATGACCCTCTTCTCGCAGCTCATTCTTGCAACGATCCTCGTTGCGGCAACCGTTATCGTCCATCTGACCGGCCTGGCGCTTCTGCTGGCGGTTCTACGCCGCTATCGGCGGGCGGCGGGCCGGTTGATGATGGTCCTGCTCAACGGCGCCGCCATTCTTGTCGCCGCTTTTGGCCTCTTTGCTCTTCACTCCATCGAAATCTGGATCTGGGCCGGAATCTACGAATGGCTGGGGGCCTTCACCGATTTCGAGCATGCGCTTTACTTCTCGACCTCGACTTACGTCACGATCGGCTATGGCGATGTCGTGCTTCCGCCCGGGATGCGGATCCTGGGAGCGATCGAAGGTGCGAGCGGGATCATCCTGATCGGGTGGTCGACCGCCTTCTTCTTCTCGATCGTCGATCGCATGAAGCTTCTTGAGCGTCATTTCGAAAGCGATCATTCGCAATAGCCGACCGGATTTTACCGGCGTAGGCACCTTCGAACACAGCGTGCGGAACAAGCGTTCGCAAGCACCGTTTGATCGCGAACGGAGACGTTCGTGGCTGAAACGAAAAGCGACGTTTTGATGGGCCGGTCCGCCTCGGAACGGCTTTGCTTGCTGCGTCTGCGCATTTGCCGAGGGCCAGCAGTTTTTGATCGAGATCAATGCCGTCTGCTGTCCATGCTCCATTTTTCGAATGATATCGTGACAGGAGTGGCACCGCAGCATGACCGCAATGACATCGACGAAGGCGCGACCGGGCGTAACGGGTGGCAACAGGCCCCTCCACGTCGACAATCCGGGCTATCTGATGCGCGGTCTCGATGCAATGCCGCGCCGCGGCGGCAAACCCGAGTGGCGTCATAATCAGGATTATTGGGCTGAAAAGGATGCCTTCCCCCTGATCGACCTGCTGGGCGCCGAGTTCGTCTATGACGGAGGCCGGAGCGGCAAAGGGGCGCGGCCCGGGACGATGCTTGGCACCGGGATCCGGCCCCCGACCATTCGGCCAATGCTCGGAAGGCCTGCCTCATTTGCTGTCGAACGAATGGCTTGCCTACCGTGGACCACGCCATCAAGAGCTGACGTCAGCGCGGCGTCGTTGGGCCGGCCGCTTCGCCGTCAACGGGCGGCGCTTCGGGTCAGCGCCTGCGTGACAGGGACTAACGCTGCGGCGGCGGCGGCGGCGAGCCCGATGCTGCCGTCGGGTGACCAGGCATAGCCGGCGGCGCCGATAATACCTCCGACCAGCAGAGCGAGCCAGAGGAGAAGATAGGGCAGCCAGTCGGACCGGCTGCCACCGAGCGCGGCTTCCGCGAGCTTTCCCCCGAGCTTGACCAGCGTCCCCGTCATATAGCTGACCCCGATGCTGACCTCGCCGTTACGTCGGAACACCGTATTCGACGCGCCCATGGCGAGGCAAAGAAATGCGACGGTCGCCCGGTCGAGGCCAAGGGTCTGAAGTATCGCCGCGCCAAGCAGCAGCGCGGCGAGGCAACTCACGGCGACCACCTTGCGATGCGCGGCGGTCATCTTGGTAGTGACGATCAGCGTCGCGAACACCCCGAACACGAAAAGCGCAATCAGGCCCGCGGCGGCGAGTGCGGCGGTCGCGCCTTCTGCAATCCCGATCGCCATGCGCGTCGAATTGCCGCTCATGAAGGATACGAATAATCCGCCCGATTTGAGGAACCCGATCGCATCGACATATCCCGCGAGCGCGGCGAGGCCGATGGCCAGTCTGCGGAGATTCCTGTCGTAGCGGATCATCATGCGATGCATAACATCGACGGGGCTCCGCCGTCCGTACGTAATCTTCCCCATCGGTGAGCTCGAAAAGGCCTAGCCGAAATCGGCCGCCAGAAATGAAACCGCGACCATCATGGCTTCGAGACGGTCCATCACGGCGTCGATATCGGCGCTGGCAAGATCCCTGAATTCCAGGCTGGCCGTTCGCTTGATCTGCATCAATGACTTCGCCGCGCCGTGCGCCTCTTCTCGGGATAGTCCGAAGAGGAGACAATCCATGCGAAACTTGCTCGTTCATGCCGATGACAGCCCCGCGATGGCCGCGCGGCTCGAGAGCGCTCTGGCGATTGGCCGACGGCATCGCTCGCACATCACCTTGCTCGTGAGCTCACCCTTCCAGCAATTTGTTGCGAGCGACCCCTTTGGCGGCATGTATCTGGCGCGCGAGGCACTCGCCAAGTCCCAGCTGGCTGCAACCGAGCTTGTCGAACGGCTGAGCGAACAGATGCGCGGGGAAGATGTTCCATGGGACATATCGGTGGGCGATGGCGAACTTGTCGGCACGCTCGCGATCGCGGCGACCTTGGCCGATCTCGTGATCGTCTCGCTCGGCGCCTCCGGTGGGAAGCGCACGGGTGCCTCCCAAATGATGGCGGGCGATCTCGCCATGATGGTCCCTGCGCCCGTGCTGGCGCTGCCCGAAACGAAGGAGATAGCCGATCTCGATACCCCGGCGATGGTCGCGTGGAACGGAAGCCTCGAGGCGGCGAACGCCCTCAGGCAGGCGGTGCCGCTGCTTCGCGATTCCAGCAGCGTCGTCCTTGTCACGGTCGGAGCCGACGAGGGGCGCATCGATGCCGAAGACGCGCTGCGCTACCTGTCGCGCCACGGGATCCACGCCATCTTGCGGGCCGAGGAGCGGCGTGGTGTGACCGTAGAGGAGGCGCTCGAGCGCACCGCGCGCGACCTTGGAGCCGGGCTGATCGTCATGGGTGCTTTCGGTCACAGCCGCCTCCGTGAGACCTTCTTCGGGGGCGTCACCCGATATCTGCTCGACGCTGCGCATACTCCGCTCCTGCTCGCGCACTGAGGCGCCGCCTGTACGGACTATTGCGTAGAGCCTGTAGGTGATCGCGACCCTAGACGGGCGACAGGGATGGCCACCGGTGCGCCGGGAGCGCCGTCCCCGGCGAGGCAGGTTGGGGACTGCCTCGCCGCTATCATTCCCCTGTCCACTAAACTGCCCTTCGGGGAAGCGGCCGCCATGGATCCCCTTGGGCGTCCGCTTTTTTGCGCTGAATCACGGCGCTCCCAGCAACGAGCCCTTACGGACATCTGCTTAGAGACCGGCGCCGCGCGAGACAGTAGGAAAACGGGCCGTCAGACGGTGCGACCTCCTTGCGGTTGGCGCCCTCGCATAGCGATTTACCACCTTCCGCTGCGGCCGCCCGGTATGTCTGGCGGTCGTTCTTTTATCCGTATCTTTGCGCATATCGGCGATGCGCGCGCGATCTTAGCCTGACTCGGTCGCAATGGAGTTGGCCATGAAGAACATCCTCTTACTGGTTCACCAGGATCGTGGACAGGAAGCGCGCTTGCAAGCCGCGCTCGATCTCACGCGCGCGCTGGGCGGACATCTCGCCTGCCTCGATGTCACCCCCTATCCGCTCATGGCCGCCGATACGCATTTCGGCAGCGCGGAGGCGGTCGTGGTGCGCGACGAAATCGCGTCATCTTGTCCGACCGGCTGGCACGCGAAGACGTGAGCTGGAGCCTGACCGACACGATGGGCGACATGGCGAGCGCGCTTCTCGACGTCGCCGATCTCGCCGATCTGATCATTCTCAACCGGGCTCTTGAAGACTTTCACTTGCCCGACATGCGCGGGATAGTCGGCCGCCTCGTCATGCGCGGGCATATTCCCATCCTTGCAGTGCCGCAGACCCTTCAACGCTTCGACATCGGTCGCGCGCTCATCGCCTGGGACGGGAGGCCGGCGGCAGCGGCCGCGCTTCGCGCAACGGTGCCTTTGCTGGCGCTTGCCGAAGAGGTCCAGATCTTCGCAGCCCGCGAAGCTGATTCCGGTCTCGATCCCGAGCAGGCGGCCGCCTATCTCTCTCGGCATGGCGTCCATGCGACGGTGCGGATCGTCGACAAGGCGGGCGCGCCAGCCGATCGACTCATTGGCGAGGAAAGCTCGGCATGGCGCGCCGATTATGTCGTCATAGGCGCCTATGGCCACGGGCGGCTCCGCGAAACCTTTGGCGGGGTCACGCAGCATTTGCTGGCCGAAAGCAAATGTCCGCTTGTCCTCTGTCGCTGATGTCGTCGATCCATAACCTCGAGCCGAACGCGGTGCCGCGGATCCTGGTTGTCGAAGATGACCCCGGGGTGCGCCGCTCGCTGCTGCTCCTGTTCCAGGGGCGCGGCTATTATGCGAAGGCGCACTCGACTGCGGACGCAGCACTCGCCGACGCGGGCGCATTTAACCCCGACTGCCTTGTCATCGATTATCAGCTCGGCAGCGACAATGGCATTGGGCTGATCTCGGCCCTTCGCTTCGCAGGCTGCCGGGCCCCTGCGATCCTGATCTCGGCTTTAGGATCGGCGGATCTGGCACAGCGCGCCCGGGCTGCAGGGTTCGCGCAGATATTCGACAAGCCGCTCCGCGCAAACCGGCTCCTTGCTGCCGTATCAAGCCTCCTCGGCGAAGACAGCCGCAGTCTTCAGCACCACTCCTAAGGCTCTCCGGGCGTTGCCGCCATATTACTCGCCGTGAGCAGCCAATATGCGGTCAATCCGGACATTCGGGCGGCACGGCCTCGGGGTGGCTGTCCGGCATGACGGGAGCTTCGCTCGGCGAGCGCATCGGCTGATTGTCGGGGGCCGGCGCCGGCTGCTCGGGAAAGCTCTTGTCGGGGCGCTCCGCGGGCTCGCAATCCGGGCATTCGGGGTGGCGCCGCGGCGCTGCGCCGCTCTGGATCTCGGTCACAACATTTCCTTCAGTAGTCGGGCGCATTCACCAAGATCGGCCCGGATCGACTTCGATTTGGCGGTCACTTGTTCGGGATAGTGGCTCCTGTTTCAGCGCCCGGTTCCATATTGAAGAGGTCTCGCCCGGCGTTGACCCGCGCACCATGTTCCTGGCGGCAGCGTGCGCCTATCCGTAATATCCCGCATCGGCAGCGCGACGCGCGAACGCCATGGTGGGCGTGCGGGTGATCGACGACGAAGCCGGTCGTATCGCGGCGCGTAAAATGCGCTTATGAGTCAAGCGGGGGAGCAGGCACGCGGCGGCGCGGGGCCGATCCTCGCGCGAACGGAGGCCGCGGGACTGATGGCGAAAGAGCAGGGATCTTTTGCGACGCGTCTGTCGATCGCTTTGGCGATCGTCGCAGCGGCGGCTTCGCTGCGCGCCATTCTCGATCCCTGGCTTGGCAGCAATTCTCCTTTCCTCGCCTTCACACTCGCGATCGTTGCCGCTTCGGTCATGGCCGGGTCGCTTGCTGCGGCCATCGCGATCCTGCCCTCCTTGCTCTTCGGCATTTATTTTGCGGACGATCGAGGTTTTGTCATGGTCGAAGCGGCGACCTTTGTCCTGACCGCAGCGGGGATCGTCGCGCTTGCGGAAGGAGTGGACCGCATGCGCGGCCGCATGCAGCTGAGCGAAGGGCAGGCGGCGCACCGGGCGGCCGAGGCCGACCGATTGTCCGAGGAACTGAACCTGCTGATAGACGGCGCGCACGGCCACGCCATCTACCTGCTCGATCCCGAAGGCGTGGTGACGATCTGGAACAAGGGCGCCGAACGTCTCAAGGGCTGGACCGAGGCCGAAGTCGTCGGACGCAACGCCGCGATTTTCTATCCCGCCGATGCGATCGCGAGTGGGAAACCGGCTCGGGACCTGCTGCACGCCACGCGCGACGGTCGCTTCGAGGCCGAGGACTGGCGCGTTCGCAAGGACGGCTCGGAATTTCTGGCCGACGTGTCGATCACTGCCCTGCGCCAACCGGATGGCAGCTTGCGCGCCTTTGCCAAGATCGTCTCCGACATTACCGCGCGCCGCGCGACGGAAGAGTCGCTCCGCGCACGCGAAAGCCATTTGCGGTCGATCCTTTCGACCGTCCCCGATGCAATGGTCGTGATCGACGACCAGGGCTTGATCGTGTCGTTCAGCGCCGCCGCCGAAAGGCTCTTTGGCTACGCCGAAGCTGAGTTGCTTGGGTCCAATGTCAGCCGCTTGATGCCGCAGCCCGACCGGGGGCGGCACGACACCTATATCGGTCGCTACCTGGCAACCGGTGAGAAGCGTATCATCGGTATCGGGCGGGTGGTGTTCGCCGAGCGCAAGGACGGATCGACCTTTCCGATGGAGCTGTCGATCGGCGAAGCGGCGGGCGAGGGTCAGCGGCTCTTTACCGGCTTCATCCGCGACCTCACCGAGCGGCAGAAGACCGAGCAACGCCTCGAATCGCTGGAATCCGAGCTCATCCATGTATCGCGGGTCAGTGCGATGGGCACGATGGCGTCGACGCTTGCGCATGAGCTCAACCAGCCGATCACCGCCGTCACCAATTATGTCGAGGCGATCCGCGACTTGCTGGCCGTGCCCGACCCCGAGGACCTGCCGATGATCCGCGAGGCGCTCGACGACACCGCGAAAGAAGCACTGCGCGCCGGCCATATCGTGCGGCGCCTGCGCGACTTCGTCGCGCGCGGCGAGGTCGACAAGACGATCGAAAAATTGCCGCTCCTGATCAACGAAGCCGCGGTCCTCGGCTTGATGGGCGCGCGCGAAAAGGGCGTCGAGCCCTTTTTCGATCTCGATCCCTATGCCTCGCCGGCGCTCGTCGACAAGGTCCAGATCCAGCAAGTTCTCATCAATCTCATTCGCAACGCCGTCGAGGCGATGGCCGACAGCCCGGTCCGCAAGCTCAGCGTCATCAGCCGGCTTGACCAGCCGGGGTTCATACGCGTGATTGTGGCCGACACCGGGCCGGGAGTCGATCCGCTTATCGCCGAGCAGCTCTTCACCGCTTTTGTGAGCACGAAGGCCGAGGGCATGGGGCTCGGCCTCTCGATCTGCCGGACGATCATCGAGGCCAATGGCGGCCGTATCTGGATGGAGCCGGCTGCGGCCGGCGGAGCCGAATTTCATTTCACGCTGATGGGCGCCAACGCGGAGGAACGCGATGACGGATAGAAAATTGGTCCATATTGTCGACGACGAGGAAGCTATCCGCCGCTCGGCGAGCTTCATGCTCAAGACATCGGGCTATGCCGTCGAAACCTGGCCGACGGGTGCGGCCTTTCTGCGCGAAGTCCGTCACGCCGCCGAGGGGTGCATCCTGCTCGATGTGCGCATGCCCGAAATGGACGGGCTCGAGGTGCAGCAGGCGCTGCTCGATCGCGGCGTGACGATGCCGGTGATTGTCCTCACCGGGCATGCCGATGTGTCGATTGCGGTGCGCGCAATGAAGGCTGGCGCGGTCGACTTTCTCGAGAAACCCTTCGAGAAGGCCGTCCTGATTGCCGCGATCGAAACGGCTTTCGGGCGCATGGCCGCTGCCGACGGCGCGGTTGCGCGCGCCGCCGAAGCGGAGGTCATCCTGGCGGTGTTGACCCCGCGCGAGCGCGAGGTGCTCGACGGTCTCGCGCAGGGCCTGCCCAACAAGACCATTGCATACGACCTTGGCATTTCGCCGCGTACCGTCGAGGTCCACCGCGCCAATCTTATGGCGAAGCTCGACGTCCGCAGCCTCTCCGACGCCTTGCGCCTTGCCTTCGCCGCGGGGCTTGGCGCCTGACCTATCGGGATATTACGTAGCGACCGCGGCGTTCCCGCTGCCTAAGCCATGGCGGCGAAGGGATTGCGGGCGATGACGAAAACGGGCGGCAAAGATGGACGCGCAGTCGACGGGTCGATCGAGCATCTTACGTTCCGCGAATGCGAAGTGCTCGAAGCGCTCCTTCGCGGCCTGACCAACAAGCAGATCGGAGTCGAGCTCGAGATCAGCCACCGGACCGTCGAGGTCCATCGCGCACGCCTGATGCGCAAGCTTCGCGCGCCGACGCTGGCCGCCTTGCTCGCCGCGGTCATGCCGCAGCGGAGCAAGCTCGAAATGCTTTTGCGCGCGCTGCGCTGAACGAACGGCGCGGCACGCTCAACCGGCTAAAAGCGCGCTGCACGCCCTGCAGCGCGCCGCCTCCGGGATCGCATTCAGCCTGGCCTCCTCGATATCCTCGCCGCATGCGGTGCAGACGCCGTAGCCGCCGGCATCGATCCGGGCGATCGCGAGTCGAATGCGCGCCATCTCGGCGACCGTCACCCGTTCGAGCGCGTCGCGCGGCTCGTCATCCTCGCGCTCGACTGCTTGCTCGGCGAAATCGGCTGCGACAGGCTCGCGCCGGGCGGCCTCGATGCGCTCGACCTGATGCGCCAGTGCCGAGAAGCGCGCGGCGAGCCGGGCACGGGTTGCCTGAACGTTCCGCGTCATGCCGCTTCATGCGCCGCGACGAGCCCTGCAACCTCGTCGAGAAGCTGCAGCCGCTGCTTTTTCAGCGCCTCGATCCGCACGTCGGATGCCGCGACGAGGCCGTCCTCGATGCGCTGTATCTCGAGCGTGACGTCGTGATGCTGCTCGGCCAGCGTGCGAAAATGCGCGTCCGCAAGCTTCAGCGCATGGAGCGCCGGACCGTGGTCGGGAAAGAGGGCGTGAAGATCATGACCCGTTTCGCTCATCCTATAATCCTTTCATGCGGCGAGTCCGCGTCGCCGGTGACGCCGTGCCGCCGCGCAAGAGCGGCTGGAGAGCAAAATCAGTGGAGGCGATCGTCGCGCCTGTCGTTACGCAAATGACCGTAAGCAGCGGTCTCGCGGGCGACCGCAGCCAGGCATACGTAATATTCCCGACTCTGTATGTGATACGATCGCTCTAGTGAGAGCATCTTGAGCCGGCCTTCGATCCACTCCAAACCTCTGGACCTGGACGGCGGCCGTCAGACGCAAGGGGCTTGCAAATGAGCGATTGTTCGACCTGCATCGTGCGCAACCGCGCGATCTGTGCGAGCCTCAACACCGAGGAGCTCGCCATCCTCGGCAAGATGGGACGGCGCCAGCGGGTGAAGGCCGGGCAAACGCTTCTATGGGAAGGCGATGACGCGCCCGTTGTCGCCAATGTCCTCGCGGGCGTTCTCAAGCTCGCTGTGTCGACGGCCGACGGCCGCGAGCAGATCGTCGGGATCGTCTTCCCGTCCGATTTCATCGGCCGCCCTTTCGGCAAGGAAAGCCCTTATAGCGTTACCGCGATGACCGACGCCGATGTCTGCATTTTCAATCGCAACAGCTTCGACGCCTTCGCCGGCACGCATCTCGACCTCCAGCAGAAATTGCTCCGCCGGACGCTCGATGAACTCGATCGCGCGCGGCATTGGATGATGCTTCTTGGCCGCAAGAGCGCGTCGGAAAAAGTTGCGTCCTTTCTGCTCGAAATATCCGAGCGCCTTTCGGGTTATGGCGGTCAGAGTGAGGGACATGCGGGTTTCGAGCTTCCCTTCGGCCGCCAACAGATCGCCGACATTCTCGGTCTGACGATCGAGACGACCTGCCGCCAGCTTACGCGGATGCGCACCGACGGCCTTCTCGATCTTCCCTCGCGCCGCGAGGTCGTCATCAAAGACCGCGCGGCGATGGAGGCGATGGCAGGCTGACCGGGCATCAGAAGCGATAGGCGACGCCGGCGCTGATCACCCACGGATCGAGTCGGTGCTTCGTACGCAGCACCCCGGTCGGTCCGGCATACCAGTGCGCGGTCGATCGCATGAAATAGCGCTTCGCATCGATGGTTACGGCCAGCCCGTTCTGATTGACCGGGATATCGACGCCTGCCTGCAGCGCGAAACCCAGCGTATCGTCCATCTTCTGCCGCGTCGCGCCGAGTGCAACCGCGGTCGCGCCGGGCTTTTCGTCGATGAAGATGAAATAGCTCGGCCCCGCGCCGACGTATGGCTGGACACCGCCTTCCTTGCCGAAATGATATTTGAGCGTGAGCGTCGCGGGAACGATGTTCGCATTGGAAACCAGCCCCGCCCCGGCGAGCCCGCCGCGTCCGACGACGTCATGCTGAGTTACGCCCGCGATCGTTTCGAGCGAGATGTTGTCGGCGACGAAATATTCGATTGCGACGGTCGGGACGACATTGTCGTCGGCCTTGGTCTGCGTGCCTGCGGGCAGGCCGATCAGGTCGAGCTTCACATCGTCAATCTTGCCGTCGGGCGCCACATAGGTTGCGAGCAGCTTGAACTGGATGTCGCCGCTCTTCGCGGCGGCTTGCCCCGGGACCGCCAGCGCAGCGGCCAGTGCGGTGAGGGCGAAATATCGGCACTTCATGGGATTTGGCTCCTGTTGTTGACCAGGCCGTCCCTGCGCCGCGCATCCGCTCGCCGCATTGATGGAGCGCAAGCAATTCGTTGATCCCGGTCAATGTTTCGTCGCCCGCGCGCGTCCAAGAGCGACCCGAAGCGCGGTGCGAAGCCGCTGGAAGCGGGGACGAATATATGGACGGTCTGGTGATGAAAGCGGGCGGCTGGCTGGCGCTGGCGCTGTTCGCGCTGGTCATGGCGGCGCTGGCGGTCGATGCGCCGTTCGCGGTGCACATGATGATCGTCGCGGCCGCCTGTCTCGCCGTGCTCTGGGCGACGATTTCACGGGCGGATTATGGCGCGATTGCGCGCGGCATATTGAAGATGCCCGCCGATCCGGGCGTCTATGACGACGATCCGGTGCGCTGGGGCGTCATCGCGACGCTCTTCTGGGGCATCGCGGGCATGGCGGCGGGGCTGTTCATCGCGCTCCAGCTCGCTTTTCCGGTCCTGAACCTCGGCTTCGAATATACGACCTTTGGCCGCCTGCGTCCGCTGCACACCTCCGCGGTGATCTTCGCCTTCGGCGGCAATGCGCTGATCGCGACCAGCTATTATGTGGTCCAGCGCACTTGCCGAGCCCGCCTCGCTTTCCCCACGCTCGCGCGCTTCGTCTTCTGGGGCTACCAGCTGTTCATCGTGCTCGCCGCCACCGGCTACCTGATGGGCGTCACCGAGGCGAAGGAATATGCCGAGCCCGAATGGTATGTCGACCTCTGGCTCACGATCGTCTGGCTCGCCTATCTCGCGGTCTTTGTGGGTACGATCGTCAAGCGCCGCGAACCGCATATCTATGTCGCGAACTGGTTTTACCTCAGCTTCATCATCACGATCGCGATGCTCCATGTCGTGAACAATCTGTCGATGCCGGCGAGCATCTTCGGGTCGAAAAGCTACGCCGCCTTTGCCGGGGTGCAGGATGCGCTGACCCAATGGTGGTACGGGCATAATGCGGTTGGCTTTTTCCTGACCGCCGGCTTCCTCGCGATGATGTATTATTTCGTGCCGAAGCAGGCCGAGCGCCCCGTCTATTCCTACCGCCTTTCCATCATCCACTTCTGGTCGCTGATCTTCCTCTACATCTGGGCGGGACCGCACCACCTCCACTACACCGCGCTGCCCGACTGGGCGCAGACGCTCGGCATGGTCTTCTCGATCATGCTGTGGATGCCGAGCTGGGGCGGGATGATCAACGGGCTGATGACGCTCAACGGTGCGTGGGACAAGATCCGCACCGACCCGATCATCCGCATGATGGTGATGGCGCTCGCCTTCTACGGCATGAGCACCTTCGAAGGCCCGATGATGTCGATCAAATGGGTCAACTCGATGTCGCATTACACCGACTGGACGATCGGTCATGTGCACAGCGGCGCGCTCGGCTGGAACGGCATGATCACCTTCGCCTGCGTCTATTATCTCGTCCCGCGCCTGTGGAAACGCCCGCGCCTCTACAGCCTGCGCATGGTGAACTGGCACTTCTGGCTCGCGACCGTCGGCATCGTTTTCTACGCCGCGTCGATGTGGGTCGCGGGCATCATGCAGGGCCTGATGTGGCGGGAGTACGGCGCCGACGGCTACCTCGTCTACAGCTTTGCCGAAAGCGTCGCGGCGATGCATCCGATGTATCTGATCCGCGCCGCGGGCGGGGCGATGTATCTCGCGGGCTTCCTCATCATGATCGTCAACGTCTGGGCGACGCTCGCGGGCAAGATCCGCGCCGAAAAGCCGATGACCGAAACCCCGCACAATACCGCAGCGGACCGCCCGCTCGTGGCCGTGCTCGCTGAATAAGGAGCCGAAGATGGCTACCCAACCCGCCGAAAAACGCTTCAGCCACAAGAAGCTCGAGCGCAACGTGACCCTCCTCGGCCTGTTCGCGCTCGTCGCGGTGATGATCGGCGGCATCGTCGAGATCGCGCCGCTCTTCTGGATCGATAACACGATCGAGAAGGTCGACGGCATGCGGCCCTATACGCCGCTCGAACTCGCCGGCCGCAACATCTACATGCGCGAGGGCTGCTACACCTGCCACAGCCAGATGATCCGCCCGTTCCGCGACGAGGTCGAGCGCTATGGCCATTACAGTCTCGCCGCCGAGAGCATGTACGACCACCCTTTCCAATGGGGTTCGAAGCGCACCGGGCCCGACCTTGCGCGCGTCGGCGGCCGCTATTCGGACGAATGGCACCGCGCGCATCTGATCGATCCGCGTAGCGTCGTCCCCGAATCGATCATGCCGCCTTACGCCTTCCTCGCGGAAAAGGATCTCTACACCGGCGATATGCGCGGCGATCTGCGGGCGCTGTCGCGCGTCGGCGTGCCTTACACCGAGGACGCGATCGCGGCGGCGAACGAGGACCTGAAGGCGCAAGTCGATCCGGCTGCCGGGATCGATCTCCAGAAACGCTATCCCAAGGCGCAGGTCCGCGATTTTGACGGCGATCCCGATCGCCTGACCGAGATGGATGCGCTCATCGCCTATCTGCAGATGCTCGGCACCTTGGTCGACGTCGATAAAGCCGGTCCGCAGGAGCAGGCACATTCGGCCGAGACCCCGAAGGCCAAGGCGCCATGAACTACGACGCACTTCGCCACTTCGCCGACAGCTGGGGCCTCCTGGCCATGGCTGTCCTGTTTCTCGGGCTGGTGACCTGGCCGTTTCGCAAAGGCGCGCGGCACCATCATGACGACGCTGCAAACATGATCTTCAAGGAAGACGAGAATGGCTGATCCCGAAAATCTCCCGGCCTCCGCCGGAGGGCGCCGCGTTGATGAAGCCACTGGCACGAGCACGGTCGGTCACGAATGGGACGGTATCGAGGAGCTCAATACGCCACTCCCGCGCTGGTGGCTCTGGACCTTCTATATCTGCATAGCCTGGGCGTTTGTTTATGCAGCGCTCTATCCGGCATGGCCGATGCTCCACGGTGCGACCAAGGGGGCTCTCGGCTGGTCGTCGCGCGGCCAGCTCGCGCAGGAGATGAGGGCTGATGCGAAACGGCGCGCGCCTGTCGTCAATGCGATCGCCACGACGGCGTTGACCGACTTTCCTGCCAAGCCCCAGCTCATGCAGGCTGCGGTCCAGGGTGGCGGTGCAGCCTTTCGCGTCCATTGCATCCAGTGCCACGGCGCCGGCGGGGCCGGCCTCAAGAAGCTCTATCCCAGCCTGACCGATGACGACTGGCTGTGGGGCGGCGACCTTGCCTCGATCCAATATACGATTACCCACGGCATCCGGAACCCCGACCATGAAGCGACGCGCGCCAGCCAGATGCCGGCGTTCGGGCGCGACGGGATTCTCGACGCGCCCCAAATCGACGATGTTGTGAGCTATGTCCGCACCATCAGCGGGCAGGAAAAGGCCGGCGCCGCCTCGACGCGCGGCGCCGCGATCTTCGAGGCCAATTGCGCGGTCTGTCATGGGCCGGGCGGGCAGGGCGGGCGCGCCGTCGGAGCACCGAAGCTTACCGACGCCATCTGGCTCTATGGTGGCGATCGCGATAGCCTGAGTGCGACGATCAACCAGCCGCGTAACGGTGTGATGCCACGCTGGAACAGCCGTCTCGATCCGGCGACGATCAAGATGCTCTCCGCCTATGTCTATTCGCTGGGCGGCGGCGAGAAAGCGCCGCCTGCGGCCGCGAAGCCCGAAGGGCAGGGAGTCGATGGCCAGCCCTGAGGACCTCACCGACGAGAACGGGCCGCTCTATGCGGCGCGAAAAGGCGTCTATCCGAAAAAGGTCGACGGGCCGTTCCGCCGGTTTAAATGGGCGATCATGTTCGTCACCCTGGCGATCTATTATGGTACGCCGTGGATTCGCTGGGACCGCGGCCCCTATGCGCCCGACCAGGCGGTGCTTGTCGATCTGGCGCATCGCCGTTTCTTCATGTTCCAGATCGAGATCTGGCCGCATGAATTTTATTATGTCGCGGGCTTGCTCATCATGGCGGGCATCGGGCTGTTCCTCGTCACCAGCGCGGTCGGACGTGCGTGGTGCGGCTATGCTTGCCCGCAGACTGTCTGGACCGACCTCTTCCAGCATGTCGATCGCCTGATCGACGGCGACCGCAACGCCCAGATCCGGCTGGCGAACGGCCCCTGGACCTTCGAGAAGCTCGCCAAGCGGACCATCAAATATGGCATCTATCTGGGGGTCGCCTTCTGGACCGGCGGCGCGTGGATCATGTATTTCGCCGATGCCCCGACGCTGACCTCGCAGTTCTGGACCGGACAGGCTGCACCCGTGGCATATGGCACCGTCGCCGTGCTGACCGCGACGACGTTCATCTTCGGCGGCTTCATGCGCGAGCAGGTCTGCATCTATATGTGTCCCTGGCCGCGCATCCAGACCGCGATGATGGACGAGAAGTCGCTTCTGGTGACCTACAAGGGTTGGCGCGGCGAGCCGCGCGGCAGCATCAAGAAGGCGCAGGCGCACCCGGGCGCCTTCGGCGACTGTATCGACTGCAACCAGTGCGTCGCGGTCTGTCCGACCGGCATTGACATTCGCGAAGGTCCGCAGATCGGCTGCATAACTTGCGCGCTTTGCATCGACGCCTGCGATGGCGTGATGGAACAGGTCGGCCGTCCTCGGGGCCTCATCGACTATTGCACACTCGACGATGCTGCGGTCGAAAAGGCCGGCGGTGTCGGTCAGACCGTTCGCAAGACGCTTTTGCGGCCGCGGACCCTCATCTATCTTGGGATCTGGATCGCCATCGGCGCCGCGATGCTTTTCTCGCTCGGTCAGCGCACGCGCCTCGACCTTGCGGTCCAGCACGAGCGCAGCCCGCTCTATGTCCAGCTGTCCGACGGGCATATCCGCAACAATTACACGCTGAAGGTCCGCAACATGGAGACGCGGCCGCGGCGCGTCGCAATTGCGGTCGACGGTTTGCCCGACGCGCGCCTTTGGACTGAGGCTGGCACGCGCGAACGCGCCAGCCAGCATCTAGAAATCGCGCTGGCGCCCGATAGCGTAACCCGTGTGAAACTTTTCGTCGCGGCGCCCGGCGCCGGACCCGAGCGCCAGGACTTCACCATCGCGGTGCGCGGCCTCGACGGCGACCCGCGCGGCGACAGCGACATCATCCAGTTCGACCGGCCGGAGGCGGGACAATGACCAAGCAATCGAAGCGCAAGCCCTTCACCGGCTGGCATATGACTGGAATTCTCGTCGCTTTCTTCGGCGTCGTGATGGGGGTCAATTTCACCATGGCGACACTCGCGTCATCGAGCTTTGGCGGAACGGTCGTGGACAACAGCTATGTTGCAAGCCAGAATTATAACGAATGGCTGCGGCGGGCTGCCGATCAGGATCGCCTCGGTTGGCAGGAACAGGTCGACCTCGATGCCGCGCGCCATATCCGCGTCGCGGTCCGCAAGGACCATCAGCCGCTCACGGAAATTGCAGTGCAAGCGACCCTCAGCCATCCACTCGGGCGAACGCCGGCGCGTGTGATGGTCTTCGAGTCCGTCGGCGGCGGGATCTTGCGCTCGACACAGGCCGTCCCCGCGGGCCGCTGGTGGCTCGACCTGGCGGTGCGCCATGGCGACGAGGACGCGCGTTACCGGGTCGATCTCCAATGAGCGGCGCGGCCGCCCTTGTGGACCGCGACTTTGCCGTTCCCGACATTCGCTGCGCGGGATGCATCGCAAAGCTCGAACAGGGCCTTGTACGTGACCGCCGCATCGCGACGGCGCGCGTGAATTTCACCGAAAAGCGCGTGCATCTGAGCTGCGTTCCCGACGCCGAAGTGCCCGATCTCATCGGCGCCTTCTCGCTGCTCGGATTCGAAGCTCATTTCCTCGGCAAGGGGCCCGAGGAAGCCGATGCCGAGGCGGCAAACAGCCGGGCGCTCCTGCGCGCTGTCGCGGTGTCGGGTTTCGCGATGATGAATATCATGCTGCTCTCGGTCTCGGTCTGGTCGGGGGCGACGGGCGTCACGCGCGATCTGTTTCACTGGCTCTCGGCAATGATCGCGCTGCCGACGATCGCCTATGCCGGACGCCCCTTCTTCCGGTCGGCCTGGCGCGCGCTCCGCCACCGCCAGACCAATATGGATGTGCCGATCAGCATCGGCGTCCTGCTCGTCAGCGCGATCAGCCTCTACGAAACGCTGACGCACGGCGCCCATGCCTATTTCGATGGCGCGGTCATGCTCCTCTTCTTCCTGCTCTGCGGGCGCTGGCTCGACAGCGTGATGCGCGACCGCGCGCGTGGCGGCGTTGCCGCGCTGCTCCGCAACATGGGCACGGGCGCTCTGGTTTTGCGCGGTGAAGGCTCAGGCCGCTGGGTCGATGCCACCGCGCTCGAACCGGGAATGGTCATGCTTGTGGCCGCAGGCGAAAGGCTCGCCGCCGATGGCGTCATTTGCGCCGGATCGAGCAGTATCGATCTCTCGCTGCTCACCGGGGAAAGTGCGCCGCAGACCGTTCGGCTCGACGATATTGTTCACGCCGGAACGCTCAATCTTGATGCTCCGGTTCGCGTACGCATCACCGCAGCAGGCGCCGATACCGCGATTGCCGACATCGCCCGGCTGATGGGTGAGGCGGCGCAAGGCAAATCGCGCTATGTCCGGATCGCCGACCGGGCCGCGCGGCTTTACGCGCCAGCCGTGCATTGCCTCGCGCTGGCCGCCTTTGTTGGCTGGATGATTGCCGGGGCTGGCTGGCACCAGAGCCTTCTGATTTCTGCCGCCGTCCTGATTATCACCTGCCCGTGCGCGCTCGGCCTCGCCGTACCCGCGGCGCAGATCGTTGCCGCGGGTGAACTCATGCGGCGCGGTGTCCTGATCAAGGACGGTTCCGCGCTCGAGCGTCTCGCCGAGGTCGATCTGGCGCTGGTCGACAAGACGGGAACGTTGACACTCGGCCGCCCCGAGGCACTGGGACTTGACCGGCTCGACGCCGAGGCCAGGTCGCTGGTGCACGCGCTCGCGCAGGTCAGCCGCCACCCGTTGAGCGAGGCGCTGGTGCGCGGCCTCAAGGACGATATGTCCGCACCGGCGGGCGTCCACTCGCTCCGCGAGACACCGGGCTTCGGCGTCGAGGCACGCTGGGGCGCGCATGTGGTGACGCTCGGCCGGCCCCGACACGCCATCGAGGGCGACGCGCTGGCCACCGAGCTTGCGGTCGATGGCCGCATGCTCGCGACGATCCGCTTCGCCGACCAGCTGCGTCCAGACGCCCGCGCCGCGATCGATGCGCTGCGCAGCGAGGGGATCGGAGCGACGATGTTGTCGGGCGACCGGGCTGAAGCCGTGGCGCCCGTCGCGCGCGCGCTCGCGATGACGGCGCAGACCGGCATGAGCCCGCAGGATAAGCTCGCGGCGATCGCCCGCCAGTCCGGTATCGGGCGAAAGGTGCTGATGATCGGCGACGGACTGAACGACGGGCCGGCGCTCGCGGCGGGTCATGCCTCGATGGCACCGGGGTCGGCGAGCGATGTCGGCAAGAACGCCGCCGATTGCATCTTTCTTGGCGACCGCATGATGCCGGTGGTCGAAACGATACGGATGGCGCGGAGCACGCAGGCCATTGTGCGCCAGAACTTCGTCCTCGCAATCGGCTATAACGCGATTGCCGTGCCGCTCGCCTTTCTGGGAATCGTGACGCCGCTGATTGCCGCCATCGCGATGTCGGGCTCGTCGCTGATCGTCGTCGGGAACGCGCTGCGGCTCAAGAGGGCGCTCCGGTGAACGGCATCCTCATCCTGATCCCGATTGCACTGGGGCTTGGTCTTCTCGGCCTCGCCGGCTTCTTCTGGTCGCTCCGCCAGGGCCAGTTCGACGATCTCGACGGCGCTGCGCTCCGCATCTTCGTCGAAGATGAAGAGGATTGAGGCCCATGATCGCGCGCGCCCTTGGTACCCTTCTCGCGGCTTTCGGCCTTATTCTGGCGCCGCTCGCGAGCGGTTCCACTGTGTTGGTCGTCCCGAGCTGCAGCGGCGCTTCACATCTTCTGGTGCTCCCGCACGACCCTGCGGCGCCTCCCGACCGGGGAGGCGGCTGCGCCAAGGCCTGCCATGTCATGACCGATCGCAGGGCGAAATCCCCAACCGGACGAAAGTCATGCTGCTAATCCATCCGCCAGCGTTGATCTCGGTCAATGCGGGTGGCGCATTGGCCCGCTAGGCCATTCTTATGTGGACCTTTCATCCCGATCTGCTCGCCAAGCCGGTGCCGCGATACACCAGCTATCCGACCGCGATGGAATTCGCCGAGGCCGTCGGCGCAGCCGATTACGGCCGCGCGCTCGATGCAGTCGAGGCCGCGACGCCGGTCTCGCTCTATGTGCATATCCCCTTTTGCGAAAGCATCTGCTGGTATTGCGGTTGCAACACCGGCGCGGCCGGACGCAAGCAGCGGCTTGCCGATTATCTAGCTGCGCTGCGCGCCGAGATCGCCATGGTCGCGAAACGCCTCGGAGGGCGCGGGCGCATCCAGCGCATCGCCTTCGGCGGCGGCAGTCCCAACGCGATCGCGCCGGTCGAGTTCGTCCGCTTGCTCGACCGTATCCTCACCGTATTCGACGCCCACAGGCCCGATGTTTCGATTGAACTCGATCCGCGCGGCTTCTCGGCCGAATGGGCGCTCGTTCTCGCCGCCGCCCATGTCACACGCGTCAGCCTGGGCGTCCAGACCTTCGCACCGCACATCCAGCAGGCGATCGGCCGCATCCAGCCGCTGTCGCATATCGAGCGCGTCGTTGCCGGGCTTCGGCTGCGCGATATCGACGCCATCAACTTCGACCTGATGTACGGGCTGCCGGGCCAGACGCTTGCCGATCTCGACGAGACCCTCGACGAAACGATCCGCCTTGCGCCGAGCCGGATATCGCTTTTCGGCTATGCGCATCTCCCGCACATGATCCCGCGCCAGCGTCAGATCGACGCCAGCAACCTGCCCGATCACAAGCTGCGCTTCGAGCAGGCATGGCGCGGTTATGAGCGGCTCACCGATGCCGGTTATGTTGCGATAGGGTTCGATCATTTCGCGCTGCCCGCCGATCCGCTTGCCGTCGCCGCGCGCGAAGATCGGGTGAACCGGAACTTTCAGGGCTTTACCGAAGACGACAGCCCGGTGCTCATCGGAATCGGAGCGAGCGCAATCAGCCGCTTTCCCGATCTCCTCGTCCAGAATGAAAAGCGCGCGGGTGTCTACCGCGATCTCATCGCGGCCGGTCAGCTGACCGCCGTTCGCGGCGCATCGATCGACGCCGACGACCGCGAGCGCGGACGGGTCATCAAGGAGCTTCTCTGCCAAGGTAGCGCCTGTCTTGCACCCGGCTGGTTGCGCTCTGCGCAGACTGCGCTCGCCGATTATGAAGCGCTGCAAATCCTTCACTGGGACGATGACCGGCTCGTCGTTGAGGAAGATGGCCTTCCCTATGCGCGGCTCGTCGCGGCGCAATTCGACCGCTATCGCGGCGCAATCGTGCGCGACGATGTGCAGCATATGGCCTCGACCTGAGCCTCTCGCCCGGAACACTCAGGGTCTTGCTGCCAGCGCGCGTGCTATGCGGTGCGCCGGCTTAGCGCCCAAAAAAAGATTCGGCCCACCTGTACGTGTTATTCCTGATGGGAAGCGGAGCCGCCCCGGCGGATAGAAGCTGCTGTATCCCGGCTATTTCGACCTTTTGGCGGCAGGCCTGTGCGCTACGACAAGATTTTCGGCGATGCGATCCAACGCCTGCACGATGGCGCGCCTGGAACTGCTTCCTTGCCCAGCCTGGCCTTGGCGGCCGCTACAACAAAGGGCGACCTGTTATCCTGAGGCGCTGCAATTTGTCGCATTCACCCCGAAGCCGGGCGGCCGCGGCAAATGTCCGCGTTGTGAGGTTCTTGCGTGAAGCCAGCCTGTCCGAAATTGATGACGTGGACGGCTCTCCAACTCCCTGCGGTATGATCCGCGGGATGAGCTGGAAGGAGAGCTACGATGGAGAAGATTGCGACGATCGGGTTGGATATCGCGAAGTCGGTGT
>Ga0265296_1000221_pt1 | contig 104088 bp, 117 predicted proteins | sample MunlanPumphouse1_FD_189073 | JGI IMG/M metagenome (GOLD analysis project Ga0265296, IMG submission 189073) | Groundwater microbial communities from a municipal landfill in Southern Ontario, Canada - Pumphouse #1 | ecosystem: Environmental > Aquatic > Deep subsurface > Groundwater | place...
GGGTCTATTCTTATCGATATTAATGAAGAATGGATTACCGGTAGCCGGTATTTATCTTTGAAGAGCGAGATGATCTCTTTGGATACTGAGGCTTCGGATTTTACAGCAATATAGAGACACTACCCAAAATACTCTTTCGCGTTTCAATTTTTTAATTTTCAAAAAAAATTCCGGAATAAATTTTCCCGTTGCCGGAGTAAACCGGAATCATTCAAAATTTTCCAGGAAAATGTTGCCGGCCGCTTACACAACTCTAACCGGCAAAACCCCCGCGACCGTCAGCGACCCTACATCAGATTCGCATTTCACTCCATCCCCAATCCGGCCCCTATAAGCCCCCCGATTCCCCATTTTTCCGGAACGGAGCCCGATACACCCCCGGATTCGGATCCGCCGACCCCCTGTTTCGTACGATCCACCTGGCGGTTTTTCACAAACAGGGGGTCCGGATGATCATTTACGTCGGAGATGGGGATTTCACGCCGGAGAATATCCCTGCGGAATGCCTTCGGGAAGATGCACTCCGCGAACCCTCATTCTCCGACGTAAGGGCCCTGTTGGGGAACCCCCCGGACCCGGCCCGGTGTGCGTAATTGGGGGAAAATGGATGTAAATTCATTTTAAATCGCCCTTAAAATGCCCGGATCTGGAAAATTACCCCGGAGGTTAAAAGTGCGCAAATAGGCGCAATTGGCTGGTCGATCTCCGTTCCAATCGGGCCATGGTACGGGAAAATGAAAGGAACACCTGTTTTGGCGGGGGGTTTTTTATGTCCGGGAGGGGTGACTCTCTGATGGAGAATCCGGTTGGAAGAATATGCTCACCCCTTTTTTTTAAAATGCATGGAATGTCGGAATACAACGGTTCCCCGTACACAAACCCTATTATAATTCCCGTCCAAGATCCCAGTATACATTGGGGGAATTGTCATGGTCAAGGCAATTGAATGCATCTATGAGGACAATGTTCTCAAACCGTTAGGAAAGATCCAGCTCCGGGAAGGTGAGCGGATCCTGGTGACCATCGAGAAGAAGCTCAGCTTCGAGCCCATACGGCTCAAGAAAAAACTTACCTCAGAACGCATCGGTGCTCTCCGGGATGAGTCATGGACCTCTTCCTAGATACTTCTTTTATTATCCCGCTGATCATAGAGACCGATACGACACGGAAGGCCCGGGATTTATTCACGTCCGTCCCGGGTACCTGTGCTGCAAGCATGTCGGTCTATGAAGAAGCCTTCTTTGTAGGGCTTCGGCTCATTGCCGAAGATGAGTTCGGTATTACCGGCACGGCGAAACTCAAGGAGCACATCCGCGATGAAGGATATGTGTTTGCGGACGAATTCATCCGTCATCTGAATGAAGTATTCTCCGGGCTCGTAATCGTTCCCGATTCATCGAACCTTTCTGCGATTACCGAGATCGCCCGCACCCACGCACTCCTCCCCAATGATGCACTGATTGTCGCCACATGCAGGGAGCATGCAATTCCTAAGATTGCTACATTCGATCGGGATTTTTCAAAGATCAAAGATCCCGTTCGTGTGAAAATCTGAAATACATTCGTCTGCTTCAGCGATCCCAAAGACCCCGTCGCCCAAGTAAAATATTTTGAAGATCCCCACGCATCAGCAAAAATAAGTGTGAGCTCCCAGGATCTCTCAATAAAAAAATAAATCACCGGACCCTGTAGTTTTTTCCCATATTTTTTCCACAATAAAAAAATTCTAAAAAACTTTTCAGAAAAATTATCAAAAAAATTCCCGGCCCGGCCATAAGGAAAACCCTTGCACCGGATCCCCACCAATCACGTCATAAACCTCCTCCCGGATCCCCCATTTCCCGAGTTCACACCATCCCCAATCCGGCCCCGATACGAGCCCCGATCCCCCATTTTTCCGGAACGGAGCCCGATACGCGCCCGGATTCGGATCCGCCGACCCCCTGTTTCATACGATCCACCTGGCGGTTTTTCACAAACAGGGGGTCCGGATGATCATTTACGTCGGAGACGGGGATTTCACGCCGGAGACCATCCCTGCAAAATACCCCCGGGAAGATGCACTCCGCGAACCCTCATTCTCCGACGTAAGAGCCCGGCCGGGAAACCCCCCCGGGCCGGTCCGGTGTGCGTAATTGGGGGAAAATGGATGTAAATTCATTTTGAATCGCCCTTAATATGCCCGGATCGGGAAAATTACCCCGGAGGTCAAAAGTGCGCAAATAAGCGCAATTGGCTGGCCGTTCTCCTTTCCAATCGGGCAATGGTGCGTGAAAATGAAAGGAACACCTGTTTTGGCGGGGGGATTCTCCCTCGTGAAAAGGCATGAAAATCCCTTTAACCCGGAGACGGGTCAGCTGATCCCTGACAGGCTGGATATCTATGACGGATCTGGTGCCCGCGACTGGTCCGCTGCACTGGTTCGATCCATCAGCAAATATTTTTTAAGAGCCGCATGCTGTCTCAACGAAATAATTTACCGGCCTCCTGCCGGAATTTTTTTTAAGAAAAAACTTCCCGGCCCGGCCACAAGGAAAACCCGGCACCCGGGTTGTACGCAAACCCTATAATAATACCGGACAAAGATACCATACAGCGTAAAAGAACTCATCAAAGGCAGGATTGCCGAATACCTTGATGAGGGATATGATCCTGGGTCCGGTGAATATATGCAGAAGACAACATCCCTCAAAGAGATCGAAATCGAGGAAATCGTCAACCGGATTGTTGAGGCCTCCCATCCGGAACAGGTTCTCCTCTTCGGCTCCACGGCGAGAGGAACCACCGGGCCGAACAGTGATCTTGACTTTCTGGTGATAAAGGCCGGCAGGTACAATGCACGCAAAATCGCGGGAATAATCTACCAGCGGATGCGGGGTATCGCCCGGTCAATCGATCTCGTCATCGTCACACCGCAGCAGGTGGAGGATTGCAAAAATTCCCCATTCAGTGTTGTATATCCCGCGGTGCGGGAAGGCAGGGTCATGTATGAGCGGAAGAAGACGGTCGCCTGATAACCCGGAAGAATGGCTTACCCGGGCCCGGAGTTCCCTTACCCTTGCCTCAACAAAGACACCGGGGGTTCTCTACGAAGATCTCTGTTTCCAGGCCCAGCAGGCCGCAGAAAAAGCGCTTAAGGCTGTTTTTGTAAGCCGGAAAATCCCCTATCCTTACACTCATGATATCAATGCCCTTCTCTCGGGACTTGAACAGCACAGCCTCACAATTCCTGAACCTCTATGGTGTGCTGTGACCCTTACCTCATATGCTTCAGATACGAGGTACCCGGGAACCGCCACTCCGGTAACCAAAGAAGAATATACCGAAGCGATCAGGTTTGCGCAGGGTGTTCTCTCGTGGGCAGAAAAACTGGTTGAATGACGGGAAAAACCGGGGGACGCACCAGCCCCCGCAGTTTTTATCCGGATAAGCCTCACGATCGCCGGATAATCTCAAGCGGTTGACGAGCACCCGGTGTTTGCTGCCCTCGCAAATACAAGGCCTGAGGCCCGGTCCCGCCATCATGTTGAGTGTTATTCCCCGCCACCCACGGGGGGGTGAGTATCCCTCCCTTTAGCAGGAACCACAAGGCCCCGGCGCCTAAGTAAAATATTTTGAAGATCCCCTGGCGCATCAGCAAAAATAAGTGTGAGCTCCCAGGATCTCTCAATAAAAAATAATTCACCGGGCCCTGTAGTTTTTTCCCATTTTTTTCCACAACAAAAAAATTCTAAAAGCTTTTCAGAAAAATTATCAAAAAAATTCCCGGCACGGCCATAAGGAAAACCCTTGCACCGGATCCCCACCAATCACGTCATAAACCTCCTCCCGAAACCCCCATTTTCCTAATTGAAGATCATCCCCAATCCGGCCCCGATACTCCCCCGGATTCCCCATTTTTCCGGAACGGAGCCCGATAAGCGCCCGGATTCGGATCCGCCGACCCCCTGTTTCGTACGATCCACCTGGCGGTTTTTCACAAACAGGGGGTCCGGATGATCATCTACGACGGAGAAGGGGATTTCACGCCGGAGATCATCCCTGCGGAATACCCATGGGAAGATGCACTCCGCAAACTCTCATTCTCCGACGTAAGAGCCTCGGAGGGAACCCCCCCGGGCCGGTCCGGTGTGCGTAATTGGGGAAAAATGGATGTAAATTCATTTTGAATCGCCCTTAAAACGCCCGGATTGGGAAAATTACCCCGTAGGCCAAAAGTGCGCAAATAGACGCAATTGGCTGGCCGATCTCCTCTCCAATCGGGCAATAGTGCGGGAAAATGAAAGGAACACCTGTTTTGGCTGGGGGGTTTCATGTCGGTGTGGGGGGATTCTGCGTTGTGAAATTGGGTGAAATACCGGGTAATCCGGTGACGGGCCCGATCACAACAAAACCCGGCACACCAGTACCGGAACAGAACACCGGCTTTACAATCCCCCCCGATCAGCCGGGCCGTCGCGTCCTGCGTGAGCAGGGTCATCTGGTGGATCGCGATTGCATTCAGTTTTACCAGCCGGTCAGGCTGGGGAATGTCTTCGATTATGAAATGTGCTCCCGAGATTCTCAGGATTCGAGAGGCAGACAAGCTCAGTACTTCTTTAATTATCCCACACCGTATGGGATAAAAACCGCCCTGTCATCAGACATACATTCTCGCACCTCAATCCGGGATAGAAATGGGCTTATTTCCCCCTCAGGGTTCGGTGGTGAACACAAAAAGGGGACCATTTTGTCCACCACGGAAATTATTCTCGTAATTCGTGGCGAAAATCCAAAACCGGTCAAATTGCGGTGCATTAGTTTTTCCCTTTAGCGATGTTCTGTAAGGAGTGTTTTTTTGGTCAAACTTTGTATCATCTCGTACCCGATCGGGTCCCCGGACACCACCCTGGGCCATAATCCGGATTCGGAATGTGCAGGAAAATTTGGGGTTATTGATCCATTCTGAAATGAGTGAAGTACTGAAGCTGCGGGATATCAGCATAATTACGGATATTCCCTTTTTTATCCGGGTTGCTGTCGCGCCATTCTTTTGCGGCGAGAGAACGGTTAATCTCTTTCCGGCCAAATACTGGGTATGACCGATGAGCCCGAAATCGACTCCGATCCCGACCTGCCACAGGACACGGACAACCCATGCCAGGAGCCGCAGAAGAGAGGGTGGTTTTTTTATTTTGCCATTCTCCTCATGGGGATCCTCATCTTCCTGGTGGTATTCGTAAATGTCCCGGCAATGCAGTCCTCTGCCGGAACAACCATTACCCGGACGGGCTGGCAACTCCAGTCAATCGCGAACACGAGCGGGGGGATGGAGCCAACAGGAGACACAGGCATCACCGTACGGTTCACCCGTGACGGGATGCTCAGCGGTTTTGCCGGCTGCAATGAGTACCGCGCAACGTACACCACGCACAATTATGCCATCACGATCACCACCCCGGCAACCTCGCGGAAATATTGCCCGGAACCAGGCGTGATGGAGCGTGAAACATTGTATCTCGAAAACCTCAACACAACAACCGAGTTCCGGGTAACCGACGAGGCACTGAAACTGTATAACAAGACCGGAAAGCCGGTTCTTGCCTATACTACCCTCCCGTCCTGAACAGGGATGGGGGTATCCCACGGTGTGACGGGCCAGCAACCTGCCCCCCATTCCTTTTTCGGGGCATGTGACAGAAGATCACCTTTACCCGTGGACACCTGCACAGTACCCCAAGGTTAAAAATGCCTGACAAGTAATACTTCATCCGGAGACGTTTGGTCATGGAAGCCAGGAGCGAGAGAAAAGAGGGAGTACTGATCTTTTTTGTGAGCGGAAGACTCGATGCTTTTGGTGCCCGGCAGATGGATGACTGGGCACGGGAAGCGTTGAGCGACGATGACAAAGAACTTGTCCTCGACCTGGCCGGCTCACCATACCTGAGCAGCGGCGGGATCCGGAGCTTCAACAGCTTAAAGCGGGAGATGAAACGCAGGAGCGGCAGATTTGCCTTGTCCGGTCTCGGGGAATACCCGAGAAAAGTTCTCGAGATGGCAGGCTTCACCACGGTATTTGAGATCTACCCGACCGCACAAGACGCCGTCAGCGACATCATCAAAAACCGGAAGAACCCCTCGCTCTTCAACGAGATCTTTTACAAGAAAATTGTAGGGGAGGGTGTGAACATGACAATCGAGCCCGGGTGGATGACCACCCCCCCGGTACTCCGGGTGATGGGAGATCTCAATAAAGTCCTTTTCTCCCAAATTACCGAGTCCGATATCCGGGAAAAGAAGTTCTCTGAGGTCACCTATTCCCTTGGTCTTGGCGCCCTTGGATCCGACAAAGCGGATGCCATGAAGCTCCTCGGGGAGATGATCACCCTCCACGGCTCCATGGTCTGGCTCCCGACCGATGGCAACAGTACCCCGGATTTCCTGACTCCCCTTGACAGCGGGGGGGACGTCCCGGTTTATACCGGGTATAACATCACGCTCGATGGTCCCTTCAATGAATACCTGACGCTGGATGCCATAGATGCCCGGGGTGTGTCAATAGCGGATATTTACCGGATCATCTTCTCCTCGGCGCGGGAGCGGGTCCGGAGTTATCATGGCGTGGTTGCCGTAACCATCTGGGGAGTAATTGATGGACTGGCCAGCTCCGGTCTGAAAAAAGCCCCCATCGCCTCCTCGGCACCACAGGACGGGGCATCGATCATGGCCCCGGCCCATGTCCACGAATGGATGGCCTCCGGGACCGTATCCCCTTACAAAGGCGACACGGTTGTCAGTTTCGGGATAGGGATCGATCTCATGCACGATCTCTCGTTTTTCCGGCAGGAAGATCTCTCCGCCCTCTATTATTCCAACCCCTTAAACAAGGGTGCTGAAAAACAGATGTACCTCCACAATCACGGGGTTGTTTTCAGGAATATCCCGTATGACCCGTCCCTTGACCTCAACACCCAGGTAAAAAAGATTGTCAGCGAGGGAGAATTCGTTGACATGCGCCACCTGCTCGATTCCACCCGGCTGAAGAAAGCGAAGATTGGAATATCCTATATCCACGAGATAGCACGGGAGATCTGAGGTTCAGGCGCCCGCCGGCTTGCGCTTGACCATAACAAGAATATTTTTTTCGTTCTCGTACCGGTACACGATCTCGTCCATAACCTGCCGGATCAAAAAGATGCCAAGACCCCCTATCCTGCGCTCATCGATATCGCCGGTCAGGTCGGGTTCGGGAAGGGTAAGAGGGTCAAAGGGCAGGGCGGAATCCTCGATCTGGATCTCAACGATACCCCGTGTTGCCCGTATCGTTACCCCGATCTCGCCGTCCCTGCCATCGTACCCGTGCACGATGACGTTTGTAACCGCTTCTTCCACGGCAAGCTGGGTATCGAGAATCTCCTCTTCGCTGAAGGCATGTTTTTTCATAACCTCATCAAGCGCAGAAGAGATCGCGTCAATCTCATTGAGATCCGGCTTGATCGTAAGAGCGAATTCCTTGTCCATTGGGATCACGCAGCCTTTCTGTACGTAGGGAGGATAGCAGGGGCCCGGGCATAATTCCTGCCGGAACACGTTCGCGCGCCGGGGAAAGGTGACGTGGATTTCCCTGGCGTGACTGCGCAGGGGCATATAATCGTCCGGCTCATCCCGGACAATCCAGCCCCGTGCCGTGAGGTATGCATCTGCCCCGGTGAACCATCAGGAGGCATGGGCAACGCTGAACGCATCTCGGCAGTCATGATATTTTCTATAACGCATTTGGCACCACTGATATTAATAATGACCAACCGGGACAGATCATTTTTTTCCCGGGACCCTGAATGGATAGGATTATCTTTTTTAAACGCTGACATTGGAGAGAATACTACCGGCTAACGGTACCAGAGGGATTCGCGTGGAAATTACATCGGCAACGCAGGAACGCGGAACAATTCTTTCCGTATCGGGAAGGGTTGATACGGCAACAGCCCCGACGCTTGAACAGGCAATAAACAAGGATATCGATCTCGGGCACCGGAGGATCCTGCTGAATTTTTCAGGAGTCAGTTATATCAGCAGCGGAGGCCTCCGGGTGCTCCTTGCTACCGCAAAGAAACTCAAAAATCCCGACGACAGGTTCGGGCTCTCCAGCTTAAGTCCGGAAGTCCATAAAATCCTCAAACTTGCCGGGTTCACCTCGATCTTTTCCATCTATTCATCTGAGGGAGAGGCCCTTGACGGCTGGTAACGACCAGCTCATCTCCCACCAGTGGCAGCCGGTTTTTGGGGCTGCCGAATCGGTAATTTTCCCGTTTATCCGGAAGATCGACACCATCTCTTCCAACTCGTATGTCATCCAGACCCCGGATGTTATCCTTCTCATCGATCCCGGGGGGCTCACCGAGCAGGCCGAAAACCTGCTGGATGTTGTCGGTGAATGCCGCTCTGAACGCGATCGCCCGCTTTTTGTTTTCCTCACCCACGCCCATATCGATCACTTCATCGGCGCACAACACCTGCCTGCCGTTGCCTCCTCGGTAAGTGCGGTCTTTTCCGTCCAGGAATCGGGCGCTGATGCCCTTGAACGGGGTGACGGGATGCTGACGCAGGCAGACCTGCTCGGGATCACCCAGCTGCCCATGAAGACCGGGTTCCGTCTTCTGACACGGCAGCGGGCAGACGTTTCCGGCGCCCCGGTCTCCCTTGCATTTTCAAACGGAGCGGAGGTCACGGTGGTGCAGGACCGGGTGGGGGCGGAGCCCGGAACAGAGCTTGTCCGCGAGCGGATCACGTTTGGTGCCGGGCCCGGTCTCGAGGTCTATCACACCCCGGGTCACAGCCCGGACAGCATCTGCATCCGTTTCGGTGAGCTGCTGTTCATCGGGGATATCCTCTTTGCAGCAAATCCCGGCATTGCCGGGCTGCGCGGGTGGTCGCAGGAAGACCTGATCCGGTCGCTTGCGGGAATTCATGAAATACTCATGGGCGGAGGGATACGGTTTGTCTGTCCGGGCCATGGCCGGGTCATTCCTGCACAGGACGCAGACCGTATGCTCTCTGCTGTCAGGAACGATGCGCTTGCCCTCTCGAACATTGCCGAGCTGAACCGTGAGCGGGCAGAAGATGCCGCTGCGTTTGCCGAGGACTGTATGGATCAGGTCAACGAGCTCTTCACGATCATGGCAGGCCGCCTCTATTATGTCTCGTATGTCATGGACGAACTGGGAGAGCCGGAAATTGCCGAGCGGATGTCTGCCCAGTTCAATGGCGATGCAATCGATGAACTCCTCGAGGCATTCAAGGATTTTGCCGATGAGCACCACCGGCATGATAATGTCTCGATACACCTTGCCCTGAAAGCCGGCCAGGTGATTGCCAGACTGGACCGGGCATTCAGGAGGGATGAACTTGCACGGCTCATCGATCCCTCGTTTGTGCAGCGGGCAAGCCGGCTGCTCTCCGATTATACAACCATGCTGCGCGGGTTCTGCCCCCCAAGCGATCTTGCCGTGTGCGAGCTCACGCCGCTGGTAAAAGCCCTCGTTACCGGCCTGTCCGTATCCATGTCTTCCGATGAGGAGATGTTTGCCTCGGCAGATGACGATGCAGCATTTCTGGATATGCTCCTTGCCCGGGTTGGGACACGCCCACTCCTGGAGGAGATCGATCTCATTCTTGATGCAGGGGATGAGCCGGTATCTGCGCTCGTGGACCGGGAGCTCTTTTCGGATCTCCTGACATATATTCTCGAAGAACTTGTCGGCACCGGGTCTCATCGGATCACGATGACGGTGGAGCGGTCCGGAAACGAGGCCTCGGTCATGATATCGGCTGACACGGATTCACCGGATGAACCGGGGGCCCGGAAGACATGGAGATTTTTGGAGCGGCTTTGTGAGCGGGCGGGGGGCCGGCTTGCTATCACCGACGCGGATAATCTCCGCAAATTCGTTGTTACCACCAGTTACGCATAGGCAGGTCGTATGCAGGAACGGTTGTTTTATTTTTATTACACGTCCACCAGAAATTACAACATGAGCTGCTGTCATTACAGTACTAGAGAGTACGGCACCATAAACCCGGATATACATGCCATGGAATCCCGATGATGACCCTGCACCCCAAACAAAACCCACATCCCTTAATCGAGTTCGAGAACATCACCGTCTTCCGGGACAACAATCCTGCCCTCGACCGCATCTCCATCACCATTGCGGAAGGTGAGAATGTTGCGATTCTCGGGCCCAACGGCGCCGGTAAATCCTCCCTTGTCAGGACCATTACCCGCGAACTGTATCCGGTTGTGTCGGATGAGCGGGTGGTCTTCCGGATCCGGGGCCGGGATGTCTGGGATGTCTTTGAACTCCGTTCAACAATTGGCATCGTCTCAAACGATCTGCAGATCACGTTCAACCGGGAGATGAGCGGCAGGGAGGTGATCCTTTCCGGTTTCTTCTCAAGCGTGGGGCTCTTCAACCAGGAGATCTCGCCTGCAATGTCGGGGAAGGCCGATGCCATCTGCACATTCCTTGAGATCGACCATCTCAAGGATCGTCTCATGACCGACATGTCCTCCGGGGAAGCCCGGCGTTTCCTGATCGGGCGGGCGCTGGTTAACAATCCCAGAACACTCATCCTGGACGAGCCTGCCAACAGTCTCGACCTGCATTCCCTCCACACGTTCCGGAAGACCATACGGAAGATCGCCCAGTCGGGAACCGGAATTATCCTGATCACCCACAATCTCCATGATATCATACCGGAGATCTCAAGGGTTGTCCTGATGAAAGAAGGCCGGATTGTGAATGATGGCAAAAAAACAGATCTGCTGACGGGGCACGCGATTGGAAACCTGTTCTCCGTGCCGCTTGAGGTTATTGAATCGGGCGGGTATTATTACGCGGCCGGGTACTGATGCGGGAGATTATGCTGAATGGGCATAATCCGTTTTTCCTCAAACCACAACTGCCATCACAGGAAAATCCCAATGGCACCGGACGGGAAACGGTCCGTATACCAGCATTGTACGGAAGGGCAAAAGCCGCCAGGATCCGGAAAACTGACTGCCCGTTACGGCTGCATGGTCTTTTCCTGTCGGAACCCTCCTTTGGGCACGGTAATCTCGAACCGTGCGCCATTCCCGTGTTTACCGGTCTCGTGGATGGAGATGCCGGTAATGGCAAGGATCTCCCGTACGAGGAACAGGCCAAAACCGGTGTGCTTGCCAAACCCCTTCTGGAAGATCTTCGGTTTAATGTCAAGGGGAATCCCGACCCCGTTATCCTCAACGTAAATCCTGAGATCTTCATCCTCCGGCTCACAGGAGATCGTGATCCGGGACACCCGCTCCCCGTGCCGGAGTGCATTGTCAAACAGGTTGGCAAAAACTTTTTCGAGCATGGGATCGGCATAGATCTCTGTCATGCCACAGGATGACGAGAAGAGGATCTCTTTTGGCCGGACCCGGGAGAGGACCTCGTTGAGGTTCTGCCAGCAGGGGGCCTGCACGCCCAGCTCCTGGTACATGCCGGTAAACGCGATCTGCCGGGCAATGGTGTCGCTTACAGCGTCAATTTTTGCAAGGAAATCCTTGACAACCGGGTCGGGACCACGGAGAAGCGCAAGCTGTGAATATCCCTGGAGGACGGTGAGCTGGTTCACGACATCGTGCCGCGTGATGCTGTTGAGGAGGTTGAGTTTCTTGTTGGCGCGGCGCAGCGCTTCTTCTCCCTGCTTCCTGTCGGTTATGTCGTGACTTGCAGCAACGTGAACATGCCGCCCTTCCCAGGTAAAAAAGCGCCCGTTGATCTCAACGGGAAAAACCATCCCGTCTTTCTTCCTGTGGTAGCGGAGAGGAATCGAGACACTCCCGGTAACGGACTTTGTTGTAACCTCCCTTGTCTTTTCCGGTTCCGCGGAAAGATCCGTGTTTTTCATGGTGAGCAGCTCTTCGTGGCTGTACCCGTACATTTCTGTTGCTGCTTCGTTGGCTTCAAGCAGCCAGCCGGTCTCGTTATCGATCAGGAATATGGCTTCACTGCCGAGTTCAAAAAGTCCCCGGTATTTCTCCATGCTGTCCCTGAGCGCTTCCTGCGCCTGCCAGCGTTCATCCTCGATAGCAATGGCATTGGCCAGGATAGATAAAAATTCAAGGTCCCGTTCGCCCGGGGAAAACACATCCTGGTATAACACCGAGAGGACCCCATAGTAATCGTTGCCTATCCGGACCGTTTTTCCCACATAGGTTGCAAACGGGAATCGTCCGAGGTCTGCACTGTCTTGTGCAAAGGCTGAATTTCCCATGTCGGTTATCACAACCGGGTTGTCCTTGCCCTGCCGGATTACATCTACAAATATCCGGCTCCCCAGCGAGTCGTCATCAGTAAATCCGTCGGGGAGATTCCAGCTCCCGATGCATTTCCGTCCGCACCGGCTGTCCCGCCGGTAATAGTATGCACAGGTCCCGTGAAGAAGCTCGCCTGCAAGTGCAGTGATCATGTCAATATTTTTTAAGGGATCGGGACCGAAACGGTGAAAAGTCTCATACAAACGGAAAAGCCGGTCCGTATCCTGTTTGCGCTCGGTAATATCCACCTGAACGCTAAGGACGGCCGGAATACCATCATACAGGATCTGTGTAGTGGATGCATCCACCCAGCGCATCTCCCCATCTTTCCTTACGATCCTGACTATCTCGTGAGAGGATCTTTCCTCACGTTTCAGCATCTCCAGACCCCGCTCTTTCACCTTTTCCGAAAACCCGGGATGCACAAATTCCCAGAACGGCATTCCCACCAGTTCTTCCGGAGAATAGCCAGTCAGGATCCCGGCTGCGGGGTTAACGTACAGGATCTTTTGCCGGAAGACAAAAATACTGGCAGTGGTTGTTTCCGAGAGCAGGCGGAAACGGGCCTCGCTTTCCCGGAGTTCCTTCTGGTTCTGTGCAAGGGAATCGAACTGTTCCCTGAGTTCTTCTTCAGCAGCGGCTACCTCTTCGTAAGCAGATCGCAGTTCGTCCTCGGCTTTTTTCCGCGGGGTGATGTCCCGGATCGATTCGATTGCCCCGGTAATCTCTCCCTCTGTATTGTAAAGGGGGCTTGCCTTTCCCATGACAATTATCGGGTGACCACCGGGATGGGGCAGGTCTGTTTCAGCAATGAGAACGTCTTTTTCCCGGATAATGCCGGAATAATGCTCCATTATGTGCTCTTCACTCGCCGATATCAGATCGATGAGAATGGGCCTGCGGTGACCGTAAAACGGAATGGAATACTCGTAATCGCCTTTCCCGAGAATATCTGTTGAGGAAACCCCGGAAAGTCCTTCCATTGCCCGGTTCCAGGCAATCACCTGCCCTTCACGGTTGATAGCAAACGTGGGGTCCGGGAGGAAGTTGATGATATCAAACAGTCGTTTTTCCGATGTCCGCAGATCGCATTCAGCTCTCCGTTTGCCAACTGCCTGGCGCACTTTATGGGCCAGTTCCGTGAACTGGGCTCCGGCATCCCCCCCTTTCTGGAGATAAAAATCAGCCCCGCTGTTGAGGGCCTCGATCACAATCTCCTCCCGGCCCCGACCGGTAAAGAGGATGAACGGGATATCCCCAAAACGGGTGCGGACGATTTTTAAAAGAGTGATCCCGTCCATCTCCGGCATCTGGTAGTCGGCAATGACGGCGTCGTAGTGTTTTGTTTCAAGGAGCCCCGGAACACCGGTTGCAGATTCAAGGATATCTACACTGAACTCCCCTGTCCGTTCCAGAAAAATACGGCAGAGATCGAGAAGAACGGGCTCGTCATCCACGTACAGGACGGAGATCATTCAAGACAATAGGCATCCGATCAGGGATAATCGTTGTGTTTTTTTCGTCGGGCGACAAGGAGAGATTACCTGAATTTTTTATAAAAACCTTTGATGAATGCCCCTCCGCAGGAAAGAGCAGCCTCCATAAACGCATGATGGCATTTCGTTTTTGAGGCGTGTTCCTGATATCGTTTCACTCACGTAAAAAAAATTCCGGAACAGGGAAAAAGAGACTGCGTGCAAATACGATCCATCACATTGGCCGGAAACGCTTGACAACAATATCCGACAGGCCCTTCTTTTTTATCTCGACTTTTATTGTGGTCTCCTTGTACTTGATCTCGTGGATGCCAAACTTCTTTGCTTCGACAAGCCGCTCCAGGGCAAGCAGGTCGGTCCTGTGCATACGCTTGAAATCGTCTCCTTCATAGGTTACTTTCACCATGATTTTCCTCCAAACCTGATATGAAGGACAATGGGCCGGAATCCTTATCAATCTTGTGCGATGCGTGTTCTGACCGCTCCGGACAATCCGGCTACCAAATAACCCCCATATTCCGCGTATTTATAAGGAAAGATTAAATATTGTATCCCAGCATAATCCTATGTGAAGAGTTATGAGCAGGGAGAAGATCAAGGTTCCCGGAAAAGCCTATGAGGAATTAATCGCCCTCCAGCGTGAGATCCATTTCACGCAGGATCACCAGGACACAATCAAAAAGGCTGAAGACCGTGGGTATATGAATGCCGCAAACTGGATCCGGCAGAACGAACAGTCATACAAGATCGGATTCGCATGGGGTTTTGAGTCAACGGGTGACGAGCCGCAGGGAACGCTCCGCGAGATTCCCGTGCGGGAGATGCCGGCTCAGAAGCGGACGATTGTCAAGCCCGAAAAGCAGACAATAGAACCTCGAACCTCGAACCAGGCACGTCCCATGAAGAAGACCTCCTCGGGCTCGAAGGGTGGCTCAAAGAGCAGTGGCGGGTTCTTTGCCGGGATCAAGAGCTGGCTTGCGAAATATTTCTAATCTCTTTTACCGGGAACGATCGTTTCGAACCCGTAATACGAAGATATATTCTTTTTTCTTTAACTGCATTCCTGGAGGGGCAGCCCACGGGTACGGTTATCCATCGGCAGGAATATGCGTAGCGTTTGCCAACATTATTTAGGACTATTACCATGCCACGGGACTTGTCGGAAAAAGATATTGCCATTCTCAAGAAACTTGCACCGGAATGCGGAGACCTCACCTGTTCGGGTTCAGGACATTCCTTCCATTCGATCCTTCCCCCGGTCTCCAACCATTTCTCCGAGGACAGCAATGATTTCATCGGCCGGATCAGCCGGCTCAGCAACGAGGAACTCACGTACATCACGGACATGATACTCAAAGGAGAGGAGAGCATGGGCTGCCTCCCGGTTGAAGATGTCGAGGCACTCGTCCACCTTCTCCACGACCGCCTCTCCCCGGAGCATGCAAAAAAGGTGATTGATGCCTACGAATCCGGCTCCTCCTGCGAACACTGATATCACCACCCCTATTCCGGCATGAAAGACATTGCACCACTCCTGCCCGGGCTTACCGGTGCAACAGCAAAACAACGCATTGCAGCAGCAGAGGCTCTCGGGAAATCCGGCAACCCCGCGGCTGCCGGACCACTCGGTGCGGCACTCAAAGACCGGAGCATACCGGTCCGGGCAGCAGTGGTTCTTGCACTCGGCCGGCTTGACGATTCCGCGGCCGTCCCGTTCCTCGTTCAGGCACTCGAGGATCCTGAACCATCAGTCCGGGCTGCGGCCGTTGCCGGTCTCGGGCGGATTGGGGATCCCGCAGCATCCGTACCCCTGATCGCCTGCTTACAGGACAGGAACCTTGAAGTCAGAATCGGATCAGCGCAGGTGCTGGGCGGGCTTGGAGACCGGCGTGCGCTCGAATCGCTCATGAGGGTGCTTCGCGAAGATCCTTTTTCCGAGGTGCGGGATGCTGCATCCGCAGCAATCAAACGGCTGGAGCGATAAAAGCCGGGCTTTTTGGGGCCGGACCGGCTGCACCCAAAATTTATCACCCCGGCTTGGCAATCTTATGGCAACGGACTGGAGACCGAAGTATGGCAGGACAACATTCCCCCGTAGAATATGTAATCAGGATATTTTCAATCGTGCCGATGATCATGTACATGATCGTGGCAGTCATGCTCACGATCATTGCGATCTTCTCGATCTATGATGCAGCCCAGCTGATCGTCCAGATGATCAACAGCCGGGACTTTGCCAACGGTCTTGTCGGTGTCATCTACGCACTCCTCCTCACCATCACGATCATCGTCCTCTTCGAGACGGTCACGGTTTATTTCAGGACCAAACATGTGGAAGTCCGGGCCCTGCTCATTGCGGGACTCACGGGCATGGTCCGGCACATCCTTGTCTATAATGTCGGAACCGTTGATCCCGCCATGGTCTTTGGCACGGTTGCGCTCCTGGCAGTCCTTATTGCAGGCATCGTTCTTGTCAAACCGGAACAGCTCCCGTAACGTTCACCTTTTTTTGCACGCAGATTATTAGGATGGGATGCACAACTTCCTCACTGGGAAGAATGACCATGCCGGATATCATCGATGCCGGGGACCTGAAGAAGACTTACGGGAGCATCGTCGCTGTAGCCGGCATCCGGTTTACCGTGAAAAAGGGAGAGATCTTCGGTTTCCTCGGGCCCAACGGGGCTGGCAAGACCACGACCATGAAGATGATCACCTGCATCTCTCCCCGCACGGCCGGCTCGCTCAGGGTTTTTGGCCTGGACCCGGATCTGAGCCCTGCAGAGATCAAACAGCGGCTCGGCGTTGTCCCGCAGGAGACAAACCTGGACCCGGATTTCTCCTGCTACGGCAATCTCATCACCTACTCGAGGTATTTCGATATTCCCGAAGCAGCCGCACAGAAAAAAGCCGATGAACTGCTGGAGTTCGTCCAGTTGCAGGAGAAGCGGGATGTGCCGGTCGACAAGCTCTCGGGCGGGATGAAGCGGCGCCTGATCCTGGCCCGGGCGCTCGTCAACAGCCCGGACCTGCTCATTCTCGATGAGCCGACCATCGGGCTCGACCCGCAGGCCCGCCACCTGATCTGGGAGAAACTCAAACTGCTCAAGGCCCAGGGAAATACCATTGTGATGAACACGCATTACCTGGACGAGGCGTCACGGCTTTGCGACCGGCTCGTGATCATGGACAACGGGAAGATCCTGGTGGAGGGTGCCCCGGCTGATCTGGTGCGGGAACATGTCGGGGAGGAGATCGTGGAAGTGGAGAACACTCCCGAGACAGCGGCCTGTCTGAACGGTTCGCAGATCCCGTTCGAGACATTCGGCGACACCATCCAGGTAGCCACCGGGTCCGCCCGCAACGTTGCCCGGCTCCTCTTCGACCGCTGCCAGCCAAAGAACGTGCTCACCCGGCCGGCAACCCTTGAAGACGTATTCCTGAAACTGACCGGGAGGACACTCCGGGAGTGACCATGACATCCGTATTTTCCATACCCGTAATCACACGGCGGGCGGGCAGGGTCTGGTACCGGAACTTCGAAGTTTTCTTAAAGACGTGGAAAGTGAACTTCTTTCCCCCGTTCATTGAGGCCTTCCTTTACCTCTTTGCCATCGGGCTTGGCATCGGGTCGTACGTTGGGGCCATTGACGGGATCCCCTATGTGAACTACATTGCACCGGCTATCCTTGCCATCGCGGTGATGAACTCGGCCTTCTTCGAATGCACGTACGGTTCGTACGTCCGGATGTACTACCAGAAGAGTTTCGATGCCATGATCGCCACACCGCTCTCAATCGAGGACGTGATCGCGGGAGAGATCCTCTGGGGGGCAACCCGGAGCGTGATGTATGTTGCGATCATGCTCCCCGTCCTTGCCGCGTTTGGCGTCATCTCCCTGCCGGCATCCCTCCTTGCCATCCCGCTCGCGTTCCTTGGCGGGCTGATGTTTGCAGGTATCGGGATGTGCTTCACTGCGGTAACGCCCGGGATCGACACGCTCAATTACCCGTCGTTCCTCTTCATCACACCCATGACCCTCTTCTCGGGAACGTTCTTCCCGCTCGCGCTCCTGCCAACAGCGATTCAGTATGCGGCGCTTGTGGTCATGCCCCTCACCCACATCGTTGCGATCATGCGGATGTTCACCATCCCGTCATTCTCGTGGATGCTGTTCCTGCACCTTGTATGGATCATTCTTGTGACGCTCATCGTCTGCGTCCTCTCCATCAACCTGATGAAAAAGCGCCTGATTGTCTGAGCCCCGGAATAAGAGTTATTAATCGCGGGTTATCCGCAGCACGTATAATTGTTCATCCTCAAGGGACTCTTCTGCAACAATAAAAACACGGAAGCCGCTCTTTTTAAAGATTGCAGAGGTTTCGGGAAGGCCGGTTAAGGATGAGATGAGAAGGAGGATCCCCCCTTTGGGAGCAAGAATCCTCCCCGCTTCCGCAGCAAAACGCTCAATTACTTCCCGCCCGGTGATTCCCCCGTCCAGAGCATACTCCAGCCAGTCATCAATCCGCTCCTCCGGCAGCGTAGGGAGGTAGGGGGGATTGAAAAGGATAAGATCGAAAGGTCCCCGGATCCCGGCAGCGAGATCGGTTCTTACAACCTCCACGCCATATCCCCGGGCACAGCAGGCCGCATGGGGATTGATATCCGTTGCAACAACCTCAGCAACCGGGGAGAGGTGCCGGGCAATATGCCCGGACCCGGTCCCGATCTCCAGGACCCGGTCGGAAGGCCGGACTTCGGCCAGTGCGGCCCGGAGGAGGAGGAAGGTATCGGCTTCCGGCTGGTAGACCTGGGCGGGATCGTGGGACATTGTCCCTGAATGGTACGACCGGAGGGGCAAAAAGGGATTGCCTAAAAAGAATCTGCCGGGAGCGCCAGCCCGTCATTCTTATGTAAACCTGCCGGCAGTTTATTACCCTGAAATCATCCCATTACGAGAAAAACGGGCAGGGCACGATCACAGGCCCCAGGATGTACCTGTGAGCCGGAGATACACCGGAAAATTGCGGTACCCGATCCCAGCAGGAATATCAAAAATGGGCTCAATAGATATGTGAAAGAGGAGCGGGAAGACGTGCAGACACAGGTCGATTATGCCCGGAAGGGAACGATTACACCCCAGATGCGAAAGACTGCAAAAGCCGAGGGTATTGACCCGGAACTCCTCTGCGGTCATATTGCGGCAGGCCGGGCCGTGATCATGCAGCGAGGGAAGCGGTTGACCGGTATTGGTAAGGATTGCCGCACCAAGATCAATGTCAACCTGGGTACATCTACGGAAAAAGTGTGCCTTGAGGATGAACTGGAGAAGGCCCGGATCGCAGAAGAGTTTGGCGGCGACACCATCAGCGACCTCTCGATGGGCGGGGACATCACCGCCATCCGGGCAGCAATCCTTGCAGAGACTACCCTTCCGCTCACCACCGTTCCCATTTATCAGAGCGTGGTGGAGCACGGCTTTCGGGATATGACCTCCGGGGATATTCTCGGCATGCTCCGCATGCAGGCAGAGGAGGGCATCAGTTCCTGTGTGATCCACTGCGTCAGCCGTACCATGCTCGATCTGTATAAAAAGAAGAAGCGGATCCTCGGCCTGGTCTCAAAAGGCGGATCGATTACCAGTGCGTTCATACTCAAGAACCAGTGCGAGAACCCCTACATCGAGCACTTCGACGAGGTTCTCTCCATCTGCAAAAAGCACGATATCGTCCTCTCGCTCGGGAACACCGCCCGGAGCGGGTGCATCCATGACCGCAGGGACGCCATGCAGAAGGAGGAGATCCGCGGGAATGCCCTGCTCGCAGCCCGGGCCCATGAGGCAGGAGTGCAGGTCATCATCGAAGGCTGCGGGGGTCATATCCGCAGCGACCGTATACCCCGGTATATCCGGGATTACCGGAAAGCATCCCCATTCCCGCTCTTTGTTGCCGGTCCGCTCCCTACCGACATCGGTGCCGGCTATGACCACATTGCCGGGGCGGTCGGCGGAAGTGTGGCAAGTGCTGCAGGAGCAGATTACCTCTGTTATATCACGCCGGCCGAACACCTCGGGCTTCCGGGACCGGCTGCGGTCAAGGAGGGGCTTATCGCGTTCCGGATAGCCGCCCATATCGGGGATTCTGTCAAATACGGACGGGATGCAGAGGATAAAAACGTGGCACGGCTCCGGGCCACCCTTGACCGCGAAGGGCAGATTCGCTGCTCCATGGACCCCGCAAGGGCCCGGGAACTCTCCGACGGGGACAGGGAATGCACGATGTGCGGGGAGTTCTGCGCAATAAAGATTATGCGGGAGTTCTGATCCTCATACCCCACGTTATTCAGCCGGTTATGGTGTCCGGGAAGATACCGCGACCGGCATTCTCGCGGTACCGCTGGTAGTTCGCGATAACTCCTGCGGTCGAGCTGTTCGCATAACAGTAAGCGCACAGGTGCATGCAGGTGGAATACTGCCCGATATCTTTTGATACTATGCAGCTGCACGCGTTCCGCTGCCCCGGATCCTTAAGGTACCGGGCAGGGATTGGCGAATCCGCGCTCCCGGCAAGTGCCTGCTGGCCACCCGGCCGGAGGAAACCCATCAGCGCAGCATCCTTAAAAAATTCTTCCGTTATCAGGGAATAGCTGATGCATTGTCCTTTCGATATACCATAGGGCGACAGATCGCCATTCTCCCCGCAGGCTGATATCTCCAGACCCCACCGCGTATTGAGAGCGGCAAGACCGGTACAAAATTCCGCACGTTCGCGGTCCGTGAACTCCCGGACACCGGAAAAACCCTGACTCACCAGGTTCCTTTCGACCTTCCGGTACTTTCTGATATCAACAAAACTAAAAACAAGCCTGCGGGTAGAGGGAGCGATCTGGTCACCGACAGACCTGACCTTTTCAAGCAGGTCGCTCACCGTGATCTGATCCGACAGGATCAGGGGATCGAACCGCCAGACAACCCGTCCCTTTCCGATGCGTTTTGAGAGGCGGATAAACGTCCGTATCCGTTCATCAACCGGGGGAATTCGGGGTTCGAGCCCTTCGGCATCGTAATCGTTGAGCGTGTAGAGGAAGTAATAGCCATAGCCTGCCCGGTCAAGGGTGTCAAGGTGCGGCAGGAACGGGGCCGGGTTCTTCGACCAGAAGACAAAGAGCCGGGTTTTTGCATAGGAGACATAGACCGGACTGCCACCAAAAGGGCTCTTCCATTTCACATACCCGGCGTTCAGACGGGCCATGAACCAGTCGCCAAACAAAGCCGGGATATCGGTCGAGCGGCTCGCTGAAACAATGAGCGGGGCAATGGCTTCAACCGTCCTCACCCCCGTTGGGGAATCGGGATTGGCAATTTCCAGCGGGAGGTGTTCCCAGCCATTCCACACCATAATAACTATCCTAAAGATAATTCGAAGGGTTCGTGTAATATAAAAATTAATTCACAACATTTTGCAATGTTTAGATCATTATTTTTATGGTTCATAATTTTATTACAAAGTAATGTGATTATTCAAAAAGATGGATGAGAAAAAAAATTTAATTTAATGCAATTTTAACAGCTGGCAATTTTAATATTAATATTGAAGTTCGTTTTTGCGAGAGAGTTAATAAACAAATTTTTGGATAAACTTCAAACAATTCCCAGAACATTTGTTTAATCCCAATAATTGATCACAGTTTTATTCCAGATTATGATCAGTTTAAATAGTACTTATATACAAATATGTGATCATGGAAAAGATAGACCAAGTTAACAATGACAATTCAAATCATAGATCCCAGGAGAAGGAAAACGTGATGACGGAAAAAACACCAATCAGTACAATTAAGGAAAAAGTGGAGAAAAGGTCCAACCGACCATACCCTGCTCATACACTTGAAGACGCGTTGTGTGTTGCTAGAGCAATTCAAGACAATAACGCCGGTAAACCGATGAAGCGATTATTGTTAGCAGAGGCAGTTGGACGAACACCAGGAAGTTCAGAGTATCGACTGCTACTTAGTTCGTCATTTAAATATGGATTAACAACAGGAAATGAAAAATCTGAATATATTGAAATGACGCCATTAGGCATTTCAATTATCAAGCCAACAAGTGATCAAGAAAGACAGACTTCATATAATAAAGCCACATTAAATCCTGAATTCTTCAAAAGAGTGTACGATCATTATAATGAAAATAAATTACCAAGTGAAACTTTCCTGAAAAATACTATCGAGAGAGAATTCGGGTTATCAAGGGAATGGTTAGATGATTTCTTAAAAATTTTTATCGCAAACGGTAGATCTTCAGGGATCATACGAGATATTTCAGGATCACCCTATGTGATGATAGATGCTATTAATCACATCTCTGTTGACCAGACTAAACAAGATCAAAAATCTGAAGATAAAACATCTCAAACTTCAACCGGCGAAACTAAAAAAGACACTCCCCCAGAGGATAATGTAGACAACAAACAAAATGAACAGGATTTTGAAAAATTCCAGTCACAAGATAATACCCTGAAACCTAGAATTTTTATTTCGCATAGCAATAATCAGGAGATCGTTGAACAAATAAAAACGATGCTAGAATTAGCCGACATTGAATATGAAATCGCTGAAGAGGAAGAATCTGCTGCGATCCCAGTGACGGAAAAAGTATTATCTGCGATGCGAAGATGTAATGCAGCGGTAATATGCGTTACAGCGGATGAAAAAGAGAAGAGAGAGGATAGAACCCAAGGAATCAATCAAAATGTGTTAATTGAGATTGGTGCTGCATTCGTTCTTTACGATAAAAAAGTTGTATTAGTTTGGGACAAGGTTGTTGCAATACCTTCCAACCTTCAAGGATTATATCGATGTGAATTTTCTGGGAATGAATTATCTTGGACAACTGGGATGAAATTGATGAAAGCCGTTAGCAAATTTAAAGGAAAGTCTAACGAGAACTGATCCTTTTTTACTCGATATTTGCAATCGTTGCAAAATCCTCAAGGTACAGGGCTTCCGGACGGCTCTGGAGGATCTCGGGGGGCAGTTCCTGTAACACCCGCTCCACCCAGGCGGCAGGAAGCATGCTGCCCACAGAACCTTTCAGACAGTTTCTCACGGTCTTTCTCCGGTGGGAGAAGAGCGCCCGGACCACATCGGCATACAGCCTGCGATCGTTGATAAAGAAGATAGGATCCCGGGGAAAGATCTTGACGACCGTTGAGTTGACCTCTGGCCGTGGCGAGAAGCTCTGGGGAGGGAGCTTAAAACAGGTCTGGACTGCGGCGTAGGTCTGGACCATGATGGAGAGCCGGCCGCAGTCCTTGGTTCCTGCACGGGCAACCATCCGGTCGGCAAACTCGGTCTGGTACATCAGTACCGCCACTTCAAACCCGATATCGAGCAGCCGGAACGTGATCTTTGAGGATGCAGAGTAGGGAAGGTTGGAAACAGAGATCTCGAAGGGGGGGATAGGACACCGGGTCGCATCCCCCTGCTGGAGGGTCAACTGTCCGGAAGCTAACTCTTCAGAAAAAATAACGGCCAGCTCTTCGCAGAGCCTGCCATCGAGTTCAATTGCATGAACCTTTGCCCCCCGGTCGAGCAGGGCCCTTGTGAGAGCTCCGTTGCCCGGCCCGATCTCAAGCACCTTCCTCCCCTTCACTTCAGCAAGATCAGCAATACGCTCAATCGCGTGCTGGTCTATGAGGAAATGCTGGTCGTTGTGCGCTTTCATTTCGAGGTGAAGACGTGGTACTTGACGTCCTTGTCCTGGAGTTCCTCAAGAATCCGGGCCTGGATCATCCTCTCCGGGTGGGGGATGGACTTGATCCGTGCAGAGATATCTGCCAGACTCGCAAACGGTTTCTTGTTGCGCTCTTCGAGAATCTCCCACATCAGTTTCTTGCCGATCCCCGGGAGGAGATGGAGCATGTGGAGCTTGGGTGTGATCGAGATGGCCTTGTTGAAGAACGCGACAAAATCCGGTTCCCGCTCTTTTACCACCAGTTCGATAACGAACGGCAGTTCACCACGGGCGGTCGGGGTCAGTTCCTCGTACCCGACACGGCGTTTGACACGTTCGACTTTCTGCCGCTCGGCATCCCCGATGTAGACCTTCTCCTGGATCTCCATCTGGACACCGGCTTTGGGCACAAGCTCAAGCAGTTTGAACTGTTCGACACCCATCGCCTGAACGATCGGTTCTCTCTTAAAAGGGGGGCGGGGGTCGTCGGGGTGCCCTTTGAGGAGCACATCGAGTACGATCGCATTTACCTCTTTTTTCTCCGCCTTCATCACTTCCACACCTCAGAAGCGTGTCATTACTGTTTCGATAATCTTATCGAGTTCCTCGGGCGAGAGCGTGTACCGCTCTTTTGCAAAGATAGCCCGTACTTCATCACGGGTTTTTGGCATGATGTTTGCAATACGGTAGGCAATCTCCGGCTTCATCTTCTCCATCTTGATGAGATCGGAGACAAGTGCCTCTGCTTTTTCAGGTGTTGTCTTTGCAAGCTGATTGGCATGCTCGATGCTGCGCCGGAACTCGTAGGACATCTCCTTTTCGGCGGCAATCCGTTCAGATTCCACACCTAAAAGTACGCCACGCATCTCCGGAAGCGTGACCTTCTCTTCGCTAATTATACCCTTAACTTTCATGCCAATAACCTGACAGTGAATTTACTTTTGTGCTTTTAGATGTTGTGGTCTGGCAATGACGATCTTGTCAGCATTGCCGTCACGGATGGTGAGCATCCATGCACGCCCGCGCTGACCGAGAACGGTTCCTGTCAGTCCGTGGAAACGGCGGTGGGGCATGCCCTTCTGGACGCTGGGATTGCAGACAATGTGAACCCGGTCCCCGACCTCGAATCTCTGGATGACGCAGGTGCACGGGGGCAGCCCGCGTTCCCGTAAATCTTTCTTGAATTTATACCGTGTTTTCTTTCTTGGACCATTGTGGTGTGCCATTGTTTATTCTCCCTCCTGTGCTCCTTCAACCTGTGTAACGTCGAGGCTGGTGACGTGAGCCGCTCTTTGCAGGATCTCGGCAAGACTCGGACTCGTTCTGCCGGTGTCCCCGGATACGAGTTCTTTTATGTAGAGGCCGGCTTCACCCAGGACTTCAACAATGAAGTTGCCGTCCTGTTCCCCTACACACTCGATATCGAGGACTTTTCGCTCCCGGACCTTGTCGGCTCTCCGGTGAGCGACCCTTTCGGGCGTGCGCTGGTATATTGTGGCGCCCTGCAAGGTTTTTACGGCTTTTGCGAACTCATCCGCAGGTAATTCGCCTTCAACCTCGACCAGGATCCTGTATTTTTTATGCGCTTTGTTTGATTTAAGGGTTTCCACCTCTGCCCGGTCGGCCCAGCGTTTTATCGCAACGGAGACACGCCCGTCAGCGGTACGGTTGATCTCGTTTTCCAGTTCCGCAAGGTCGATGGAGCGTTTCTTTGGCGAGACCACTTCGAGAATAAAGGGACGGCCGGTTCCCACCATCCGGGCGTCGATATCCTCCCTGCCCGCGCCATGCAGCACGGCGTTGTCGGCATCGAACATCTCAATAACCGGCCGGCCGATCAGTTCCTCGACAGAGTCGAGGTACTGGGCCCCGGTGAAGTTGCATTTCTCGCAGCCCGCACCCCTGCAGGCCCGGCAGTCCCAGTGGGTCTGGGGGATACCCCGCTCGAACTTCTGGTAGCGGCCGTAGAAGAAGGCCGAGTTGATCTGGACCTCGACCGTTCCTTTCGCGGCATCAAGGATGAGAACCAGTTCCGGCTTCTTGAAATCCACGAGCTTGCCTATCCGGGCAGAGACCGCTTTTCCCACTTCCCGGTTCACTTCGGATTTGAAGGGTTCGGGCTCGGCAAGCGAGAGATCGCTCCAGACCATCTCCTCGTTCTCGGCAATCAGGGGAGGGACGCGGCAGCCCACGAGGAGCGTTGAGAACTCAATACCCTTCGTGGCTTCGATCACCCGGTCAGCCCACAGCGAAACATCATCGAAGAAATTTCCGCAGACCCAGCAGGTGCCGGTGAATTTTTTGTACGGCTGGTTCTCGGCAATCGCAAGCGCGATCTTAAGGCCGCGTCCCCGTTCATCGTTCGAGAGCCCGTGGGAGCGTTTGCCAAAGAACCGCCCGAGGCAGTGATCGCAGCACTCGCCATAGGCAAGGATAGCCTTTACCTGTTCTTGTAGTTCCATAATCAGCAACTTCTCCTGTCCAGTTCATTGTGCAGGACGGTTATGGTATGATCCGCGTGGAGGCACTTTGGCCCCACCGAGTATCGCGGGCAGTTCCGGATAAGCTCTTCCTCGCTCTCCGTAAAATTCAGATGGTCGGAGAGGAGGAATGCATCCGGAAGATCTGCAGATCCCCGCACATCCGTTCCTTTCTCATCGAGTACCGCAAAGCGGTGCTCAGCAAGGAGCCGCTCGAGTCCCCCCTTCCGGATAAATACTCCCTGGGCCGCTTCGCGAAACTCGTTTCCGCAGGGAACATCGATGACCTTCTTTATGAGCGCCCCCGCACTCCGCTCATCCGGTGATAGGGAACAGACGGTTGCACCGGAGAACTTCACGGTCTTCGGTGCTTTCGGTTCCCCGCAGAGGACAAGGTAACAGTCCACATCCCTGCGAAGATCGTGCGAGAGGAAGAGCGAGGCGTTCACGCACCGGCAGAGGACATCCATACGTCCGCCGCTGCCCGGCAGGTCATTGAGCGAAAATCCCCCGTCCGTCCGGGCAAGGTGCCCGACAATCGCAAACGCAGTCATTTACTGCATTCCCGAGAAACGCTTCATTAAGCGCTGCATGTTGAATTTTCCGCCGCTTGCACCCCGCAGCCCCTTGAGCGTGCGCTGCATCATCTTGTAATACTTGATAAGTTCGCGGACTTCATCTGGCGTGGCACCGGCCCCCTGGGCTATCCGCTGCATGCGGGAGCTGTTGATGAGCGCCGGGTCATCCAGTTCACCGGGGGTCATCGAGTCCATGATGATCCGGTACCGGACCATCTTGGTGCTGGTGACATCGTACACACCTTCAGGCAGCTGCATGTTCCCGAGCGGGAGCATGCCCATGATCTGTTTCAGGGGGCCCATCTTGTTGAGGGCCTCAAGCTGCTTGTACATGTCACGGAGGGTGAACTTGCCCTTCATCATGGCGTTGACGTCCATGTCGTCAACTTTCATGGCCTCGGTTGCCTTCTCCATGAGGGCTTTTAAATCCCCCATACCGAGAAGCCGTGAGATGAACCCGTCGGCATCGAACCGCTCGAGATCCTCGATAGTCTCACCATTACCGATAAAGGCAATCCCGCTCTTGGTCTCGGCAACCGCAGATATTGCGCCACCGCCTTTTGCGGTACCGTCCATCTTGGTGATGATGACACCGTCAATTCCGATAGCCTCGTGGAAGCGCTTTGCCTGTTCGCTCGCCTGTTGCCCGAGGGCAGCATCGATAACAAGCCAGCGGTGGGTTGCTTTTGTCAGCTGGTTGAGCTCGATTATCTCATTTATGAGATCCGCTTCGAGCGCATGCCTTCCCTGGGTATCAACGATGATGAGTTCCTGATCCTTCAGGGCAACAAGCCCCTCGCGGGTAATCTTTATCGCATCCTTCTCCAGAGGGTTGCCAAAGCAGGGAACATGGATCTTGGTACAGAGGGTCGAGATCTGGTCGAAAGCTCCGGGCCGGAACGTATCGGCACAGATGACGCCGACCTTCATCCCTTTCTTCTGGAAGTAGCGGGCGAGCTTTCCCGTTGTCGTGGTCTTGCCGCTCCCCTGGAGACCCGCCATGAGGATAGTCTGGGGTTCCAGCCGGACATCCGTTGAGGCCCAGACAAGCCGGACCAGTTCCTGGTACACAATCCGGAGCACATGCTCGCGGACATTCATCCCCTTTGGGGGTTCCTCGTCAAGGGAGCGGGTGCGGATCGCTTTGGAGAGCTCCATGACGAGCTTGACATTGACATCGGCAGAAATCAGGGCCCGCTGGAGATCCTTGACCAGTTCATCGACCGCTGCCCGGTCAACTACGGTTTTACCGGCCAGTTTCTTGAGCGCATCTTTCAGAGATGAGGAAAGTCCGTCGAGCATCAGGAATCACCGTCCAGGAGTTCGTCCACTACTTTTGCCGGTTCAAAGGGGATAATGTCATCGTACGACTGGCCCACCCCAAGAAACATGAGCGGTTTGCCGATGGTGTGGGCAATCGAGATGGCAGCTCCGCCCCGGGAGTCCATATCCGCTTTTGTGAGGACGACTGCATCCGCCCCAACGGTCTTGTCGAACTCGAAAGCCCGGGTCACAGCATCGTTACCGGCAACCGCTTCGTCAACGTACACCACGAGATCGGGTTTCATCACCCGTTTTATCTTCTCGAGCTGGCTCATCAGGTTTGCCTTGTTGTGGAACCGTCCGGCAGTATCGGCGAGGACAACATCGAGTTTATGGGAAACTGCGTACTGCACCGCATCGAAAAGGACGGCTGACGGATCGGCACCTTCCTGGTGCTGGATGACCTTGATCCCGAGGCGTTCGGCATGCACACTGATCTGCTCAATGGCCCCGGCCCGGTAGGTGTCACCGGCCCCTATGACCACAGTCAGCCCCTGCTTTTTCAGGTAGGAGCCAATCTTGGCCACCGTGGTGGTCTTGCCGGTTCCGTTGACACCGGTGAAGAGGATCTTCACGGGTTTGGGGTGATTGCGGATATACCCGGTGAGATCGAAACCGTTCCCGAGCACTTCGAGGAGTGCTGTCCTGAGGGCACTCACAACGAGGTGATCCACGGACTCCCCGATCTTCCGGTGTTTTCCCACGAGCCCTTTCCTCACATGCGATATGATGGCATCTGTTGCCGGCAGGGCTACGTCGCTCTCAAGGAGCGTCATCTCCAGTTCATCAAGGGCCTCGGTCACATCCTTTTCTGATACGATCAGTTCCCGGTCCTTGATGAGGACTTTGACCTTCTCGACAAAAGAGGGCTTTGTCCCGGCAGAGGGCTGCTCTGCGGTTACCGACGATTCAGGGGTTGCTTTAGCCAGGGCTCCTGAAGGATCAGGGGATTCTGGTTTTTCTGCAGCTGCCTGAATACTCCCGCTCAGCCGGTTCCGTGCAGCCTGCAGTTTCTCGCGAAGACCCCCAAACATAAGGAGTGCGGCCCCGTTATTCCGCTTCCTGCTCAGCCATCGACTGCTGGTACCCGGACTCGATCCTCTGGTTGATCTCGTTCATCTGGGACCGGAGGCGATCGAGCGTCTCAGCCACTTTCTTCTGGGAAGCTTCCATCTCGATGATCCGTTCTTTTAAGAACTCGATTGCATCGCTGTTGGAGCGTTCCACCACAACTTCGGCACCGATGGCAAGGAGAACCTTCTCGGGTTCAAGCACTTTTGCCCGGACGCTTGCACCGCCGCCAATCTGGAGGAGAACCGTATTATCTTCGGAGGTGAGCATGGCTTCGAGTGCCTCAATTGCTGCATGAGCCTCCATCCTCCCGTTCTCCAGCAGTTCCAGCTGGCTCATAAAAATCTCTGCCTGCTGACCATATTCTTTCAGGTAATGCTGGAGCGTCATCAGTTCACGCTGATCTATTGGTTGCATGGTATTGTCCATAATCCGCCTCCCTTGAAAATATCCCTGTACCGGGTATTTCTGACTCCTGATATGTATGTCCTCCATGAGCATAAATACATCATTATGGATTAAGTCGCGCAGGGCAAGGGAAAATATCCGCATATTCAGTCATTTTTATCGTTAACAGGCCATTTTCATCGTTTCAGTCCTCATCGTTTATAATGGAACAACGACATATGAAATCACCAGCGAACCTGCGGATAACAGGAGGGTTATTTTGGACTTTAAAAACAGGGTTCTGATCATTGGGTATGGTGCGGTATGCAAGTGCATGTTCCCCATCCTGCTCCGGCATGTGAATATCCCCCTTGACCACATCACGATCATCGATTTCAAGGACAAGTCCGCAGATCTCAAGGCATGGACCTCGGCAGGCCTCCGGTTCGTCAAGACCCGGATAACACAGAATAACCTTAAGGAGACCCTTGCAGAATACCTCTCGCCCGGTGGCCTCCTGATCGATGAGGCATGGAATATCGACTGCTGCGAGATCGTGCAGTGGTGCCATGAGAATGAAGTCCTCTACGCCAACACGTCGGTTGAGGCCTGGGACCCGGACTCCGTCAAGCACACGGCAAGCCCCTACGAGAAGACGCTGTACTACCGGCAGATGAAACTCATGGAACTGACAAAGGACTGGAAAGATGCCACGACCTGCGTTGTTGACCATGGTGCAAACCCGGGCCTCATCTCGCACTTTGCCAAGCACGGGCTCGTGGATATTGCCGAACGGATGGTTTCCGATGGCATTGCAAAAGATCCGGAACTGATTAAAACACTGATCCGGGAGCAGGACTTTGGCGGGCTTGCAATGGAGACCGGTGTCCGGGTGATCCACTGCTCGGAACACGATACCCAGATCTCCCGGTCCCCGAAAAAGGTGGGCGAATTCGTTGGCACCTGGTGCATTGAGGGGCTCCAGGAGGAGGGGACCGCACCGGCCGAGATCGGCTGGGGCACTCACGAGAAGACCCTGCCCCCCATGGCAATTATTCCGCCGGTAGGCCCGAAGAACGGGATCCTTCTCCCGAAGATGGGGATCAATACCTGGGTCCGGTCCTGGATCCCCAACCAGGAGATCATCGGCATGGTGATCCGGCACGGAGAGACATTCGGTATATCCGACCGGTGGACGGTCTGGAAGGACGGGAAGGCGATCTACCGACCGACCGTCCTCTACGCATACATGCCCTGCGATGCAACGATCGCATCCCTCCACGAACTCCGGGCGCGGAACTACGTGCTCCAGCCCAAACTCCGGATCATGAGCGACCGCGAGATCGTATCCGGTGCAGATATCCTCGGGGCGCTCCTGATGGGACATCCCTACAAATCGTGGTGGACCGGCAGCATCCTGCCCATTGACGAGGCCAAGAAACTCGCTCCCGGCCAGAACGCAACAACCATCCAGGTCGCGCTCGGGGTTGTCAGCGCGGTGATGTGGATGATCAACAACCCAAAGAAGGGGTTCTGCCTTCCCGACGACCTGCCGCACGAGTTCGTGCTCAACATTGCAAAGCCCTATCTCGGGGAATTCTGGTCAGGGCCTTCCGACTGGACACCACTGAAAAACCGGGTTGTGTATTTCAAAGAGAACCCGGAGAATAATTACGACCGGGAAGATATCTGGCAATTCAAAAATTTCGTATTTGTGCAATAAATTCATATTCGTGCAATAAATCAATCATATAATGACAAAAACAGCGGTCGACAACAAGAAGCGCCGGAAGAAAAAAGGGACTGATGAGGCAACCCCCGTTCATCATATCGGGACAGTCAGTAAAAAACTCCTGCGGGATCTTGCTGCAGAGCATGGTACCCCTATTTTCGTTATCGATCACCAGAAACTCCGGGACAATTACAACGAGTTCAGGCAGCATATGCCTGATGTACAGGTCTATTTTGCGGTCAAGGCAAACTCCAACCCGGAGATCGTAAAGACCCTGTACGATATCGGCTGCAGCTTCGATGTGGCCTCGATGCCCGAGTTCATGATCGTGTACGAGAACATCAAGAACATGCCGAAAAAAGAGCAGCAGGAATACATCTGGGACAAGATCATCTACGCCAACACCATCAAGCCTATCGAGACGCTTGAGGCCCTTGATAAATACAAGCCGCTCGTCACATTCGATAATCATCACGAGATCCTCAAGATTCGCGACCATGCCCCGCATGCAGGTCTTGTCCTGCGCCTGCAGGTACCAAACACCGGTTCCATGGTTGAGCTCTCCTCGAAATTCGGCGCCCACCCCGGCGAGGCAGTGGACCTTATCATTGAGGCATTCGACAACGGTCTCGTAGTCGAAGGGCTCAGTTTCCACGTTGGAAGCCAGTGTACGAACTTCGAGAATTATATCCAGGCCCTGCAGATCTCGGCGAGTATCATCAAGGAAGTTGAGACCCGGACCGGCAGGAAGATCCGTATCCTCGACATCGGGGGCGGTTTCCCGGTGAAGTACCACCCCGGTATCCGCTCCATCCGGACGCTGGCAAAGAAACTGAACGCCGAGATCAAGCGTCTCTTCCCAAAAGACATGCAGATCCTTGCCGAACCGGGCAGGTTCCTTGTGGCAAATACCTGCAATGTTGTGGCAAAGGTTGTGGGAAAAGCAGTCCGTGACGGCAAGCCCTGTTATTACATCAACGACGGGGTCTATCACACGTATTCCGGCCAGGTCTTCGACCACGTCAACTACCCCGTCCTGCCGTTCAAGAGAGGAGAGACACAGATCTCGGCGGTCTTCGGGCCGACCTGCGATGCGTTCGACACCATCACGCTCTCAGCGGAGTTACCGGACCTCGATATCGGGGATCTGGTCTATTCCGAGAACATCGGGGCATACTCCCATGCATCTTCCACCTACTTCAACGGGTTCCCTCCCGCAAAAGTGGTGCATATCAACAAGTAATTTTATTTTTTTTTCGGTTTTTTTACAACTCTCTTTTTCCTGCCATTACCAAAATTCATATAACGAAACATCAATAACAAAACCTTGCATGAAATACAGCATTTCTCTCTTGTTCTCAGTACTTCTTGTGATCCTTATCCTGTCTGCAGGTTGTTCCGATTCCGGACCGGTCGCACCGTCTTCTTCCGGGGGGTCATCCCAGAAAAGTATGGGCACCGGAGGAATGAGTGTTGACGTCAGCGCGATGGATGCGGTCCTTCTTTCCACGTACATCCAGCTCAACGATCTCAAAATGAATTACATTGAATTCGATATCATCAACCCCACAGACACACCAAGAACGGTCACCGTTGAGTCGGAGATTCCTGGCTTTACCGAAAAAGCGATCAACACGGTCGAGGTCCCTGCCCACAGAAACATTACGGTCGGGCAGGCCCCGTCACTCCGCACCAGCGCAATTCCTGCGGAGATGACATCCGCAACGCTCCACTACAAGGTTGCCCTCGCGGACGGAACACTCATTGACGAGCAGACCTATCCCATCAAAATCTATGCAAAGGACACGATGATCTGGGCGGTCTCTGATGGCGAAGAGTGGAACGACATGACACCGTTCATCGGCGCGTGGGTGACCCCGCATGCAGCAGGAATCGATCCGCTCGTGCGCAAGGCTGCCGAGTACCACCCGGAGAAGTCGATCGGAGGTTACCAGTGCGGGGATAGCTGCACGGATGCAATGTGGCAGGAATACACGAATGAACAGGTGGGGGCGATCTTTACGGCACTCAAGAAGGATTACCAGCTCCAGTATGTCAACTCGGGCTTTGCCTTCGGAAAAACGAACGAGAATGCCCAGCGTGTCCGGCTGCCGGCAGAGTCCCTTACCTCAAGATCTGCCAACTGTATCGATGGCACTGTCCTGTACGCTTCAGCCCTTGAATCCATAGGCATAACGCCCCATATCATCATCCTGCCCACCCACGCGTTCGTCTGTTATGAGACAAAGCAGGACTCACCCGATTCTCTTGTCTGCCTCGAAACTACAATGACCGGTTCGTCAACGTTCGAAGAGGCGGTCCAGTATGCAAACCAGGAATACACAACCGAGATCAACAACGGGAATTTCAAGTCGGGCAACTCCCAGGATCTCTCCATTGCCAACCTGAGAAAACTGGGCATCACCCCGATGCAGTGAACCGGTATAATTACCGGACATGCGGGGCTCCGACCAGGATTCCCCGGCCCCTTTTTTTTATTCACCGGACAGGGCGTAATTGCTGGTTTGAACGAAAATGGCCAACCGGATCTCCGGAAAACCGGGCAGGTACCATGAGTTGAACTCCCCGATGGGATCAGAAGGTGGAGATCTGCACCTGCCGTGACATACCGAGGCCCGTATGCAAGAAAACCCCACGAGACCTTCTCAAAGTATAATGTGAACGTTCGTTCCTGTCCGGTCCTCCCAGGCATTTTTTTCAATCAAGATCTGCCAAAAAAATTTTGATCGCGATCAAAGGGTGTCAGTAAATCTGCCAACTGTTGGATAATTATCCAACTGTTGGATAATTATCTCACAGCAAATCAGTTTCTCCGGCGGGAGAGGTTTGACCCGTACGGCAGGGGTTGCCTGAAAAATTTCAGGCAGGGGGTAGGGGGTTGATTGAAATATTTTTGCCGGAGATCGATTACAATTGAAAAATCTGCCCCACATTATAATGCAGACATATTCACACGGATTCCTACATGCGAGCGATTGCACCCGAGCGATCATTTCAATTCTTCTGTCGCTCCAGGGTATGCTCTGTTTGCGCCCGCGCACAGCGAAGCCTTAACGAAAAATCTCCAGGCATAACCCCCCATATCCTGCCCGGGCCCGGATGCTGGAATTACTCCTGATACGGGGTTTTTCCTGGTCCGGATGCGACCCCGGGTTCATGTGCATTTCTCCCGAATAGAAAAAAAGAAACGGCATTCTCACGTAAGGGAGACGTCGCCGGTCATCAAAAAGGGAGGTGTCATGGGGTATTGGTGCGGCAGGCCGGGCAGTCGAGAGCATAATCCCGTATGCCCTCGTTCCAGGGAGTAAAACCAATGCAGACGGCCGGTTTGGTATCGTGGATCCGGCAGTAGACTTTCCCGTCATCAGCCCGGTAATAGAACGGGCAATGGGAAAGGGTCCTGCCATTAAGGTCCACCCAGTAATCGATCCGGGTAACCTGTGCGAGATCCCCAAGCGTGAGATTCGTGCCGGTCTGCCGCCGGCCTCCCAAAAGCCGTATCCCGACATGCTGTAGGATGTCCCGGCGGTTGTTCCGGATCCAGGGAACAAGATCCTCCGGTATTCCCTTCTGGCCCCATCCCCACTTTTCGCAGCACTTCCCGCACTGCATGCAATCCTGGACGGGTGTCACACAATCCTCCGGCAGCTCTCTGGACTATTGGACAGGAAAACGTATAGCCGTTTTTCCCGCAATTCCGGAATAATCCCTACCGGTTAATATTGCTGCAGGTACAGATATTCACCATAGAGGAACAGTCCTTGTTCGCCGGCAGCGATTCGGGAGAATCCGGTCGTTGCTGGGGAGAAGAGAGAACAATTCCGGGTTTTTACGGTAGGGGAGTAAGACGGATATGAAATTCAGTAAAAAGACACTGGCCGGCACGCTCATATTTCTGGGTGCAGCGATTTTTCTCCTCGGCGTTATCGTAGCAGAGGGGCTCTATCCCCGTTATTCAGTAACGCAGGCAATCAGCGATCTTGGCGTGGGACCAACCGCCCCAATCTTTAATGCATCTATCGCTATTTTCGGGCTCCTTCTCATGGCAGGAGTCCTGCTCCTCTCGCGGGATGGGATGGACAAAACCTTCTCCGGCCTCCTTGCCCTGACCGGGACCGGGGCGCTCTGTGTGGGCCTTTTTCCTGAAACGGCGGGTACATCCCATCTTATTGCTGCTGTGACCGTTTTTCTTTTCGGAGGAATTACTGCCATGTATTCGGTGAAGATCTTTTCAGCCCCGTGGGGCTGGATCTCGTTTGCTCTTGGGGCAGTCTCACTTGCCGCGTTGATCCTTCTTGCAGGAAATATCTACCTGGGTCTTGGATTCGGGGGTATGGAGAGGATGGCAGCCTATCCCCTGGTTCTCTGGGCGCTCGGAACCGGTGGCTTCCTTATGGCAACCGTACAGGAAAGAGAGGACAAACGAAAGCGACCATAAATGCTGGAACCCCCTGGCCGCAGTTCTCCGGTAATGCTCATAAAATTCATACTTTTCCAGGGAGAAGACGGGAAGGTGTGAGACCATTGGTTCCATGCCATCCAGATCCAATCTGGTGAAACCGGGTCAGTGCGATTTCCAGCCGGACGCCGGGACCAGCAGTTCGAAGCGGGCCCCTTTTCCCCATTCCCCGGTCTCGATGAGGCGGATACCGGTCACCGCAAGGATATCACGGGAGAGAGCAAGGCCAAGGCCGGTATTTTTCCCAACACCATACCGGAAGATCCGTTCCTTGTCACGGTCCTGGATACCGGTACCGTTATCTTCGATAGCGATCTGGAGATCGCGGCTTGGCAGGATTGCGGTCCGGATAGTGATTGACGTAACGTGTCCCCCGTGCCTCACGGCATTTTCAAAAAGGTTATAGAAAACCTTCACGACCAGTGGATCGGCATAGATCTCAACTACAGAAAATGCAGGGGTGATGGCAACTCCCTTGTGGGACAGGTCATCCGTTGCCCGCTCAACAATCCCGGCAAGGGGCTGCCAGAGCGGCCGGTGGACACCGATGTCCTGGTACTCGCGGGTAAACTGGAGCTGGTGACCGATCTTTTCAACGATCTCTATGCACGAGCTGATGTAGGCATCGTCATCCTTCCCGTCGGTCTTCTCCTTCAGGAGCAGGAGATACCCGTCAAGACCGGTGACAAGGTTGCTGATATCATGACGGGTGAGCTGGGTCAAGAGCGAGATCTTTTCGTTGGCAATTTTAAGAGCTTTTTCCGAGGCTTTCCGGTCGGTAATATCTCGGAGGATGAGAATGAACCCGGCGGGTTCCCCTCCCGGGTCTTTTACCAGGGAACCGGAGATACTGAGGGTTGTGTTGAGGGCAGGATCGGGGATTACCTCAAAATCCGGGACCAGACCCATGTCCAAGAGAGACTGCCGGAGGGAGGTGCATGAGGATTCCGGCAGGTATTCTTTTACAAGGCTGCCGGGAAGATCTTTCTCGGGAACCTTAAGGATTCCGGCAGCGGATGCATTCGCGGTGAGGATCAGGCCATCCATGTCAGCGAGGATCAGGCCATCCGGCATCATACGGATGAGATCGGGAACTGCGGTCTCCGGGCTCAACGTAAAGAGCCCATAGCGGAGGATGGTGTAAACAATGATCTCGGTGAAGAGGACAATCCCGATGAATACCAGGTTCGGGATATAGAGCCCGCTGGAGGGGAGAAGGACTGCGGAAAGGGCACCAAAAAAGACCACGGTAGAAACGGCGATGGTGACCAGCCGGTTCTGGCGGCGGATCTTTCCCGGAGGTGCACGCCGCCATGCGAGAAAACAGATCGCAATGGCGCTGACCATCAGGAGAACAATGTAAATATTCACCAGCAGGTGAAGGAGGCTTCCCGGCGCGGGCAGGTAACAAAAACCCGTCGGCTGAACGGGTTTTACCAGGTACATCTCATTCGTGAAGATCCCAAGAAGGGAGAATAATGCCGCAGGGACGTAGAGGAGGAGGGTGATAAACCAGGCTTTTTCGGGTTTTGCAAGGGGGTGAGAAGTGAACGTGAGCACGAAGTGAAACATCAGTAATATGGCAAACGGCCAGAGAGAACTGGCTTTGAGCCAGAAGAAAAACCCTTCGTAGGTACTGGAATTCCAGATAAGAAATTCCCCAAGTGCCCAGTAGGTTGCTGCAAGCATGATCGCAAGGAAGTGACGGTTGACCGGGGATGTGGAATTTTTCGCGTACACAAAAACCCCAAGACCCAGGGTGATAAATGCGGATACAAGACAGAATCCGATAAGAAGGGTTATGAGGATCATAATGCGCGTGCCAGCCGGGTTGCCCCGGGGATTCCAGAATTATCGCCGGAAGGCAGATTCCCCCCGCTGGCCGTGAACGGCGGATCTGGTCCCCCAGAGGAATAGTGCCGGACTGTCTGTCACCACAGGTAAAAGGTCTTTTTATTTTAATCTGAAAAATAAAGATCTCCCCTGCTGAAGAAAACCCGAAGACCTTGGGACTTTTCCTGCTTTTTAGGGTAGGATGAGTCCCCGTCATAAAGACATACCGGGAGCAGGGTGGGAGGTCACGCAGGTTCATCGGGTTTGTATGGCGTGAATTGCAGACGTTCCGGTTTTAAGTACCTTGAAGGGAAAACATAGGTCAGAAGCACTTGGAGGATCGGTTATTCCTGTCATTTATCTTTACATCCTGGATACCATGGCCGACTGGGAGCCGGCACACGTTACTGCCGAGCTCCATTCAGGCCGGTTTTTAAAAACACCCGGCCTGCACTATACAGTAACACGGTGCGGCAGAACGCCCGAGACGGTAACTACCATGGGCGGGCTGCCCCTGACTCCTGACATTCTCGTTGATGAGATTCACCCGGAAGCCGGCGACCTGCTCCTCCTGCCGGGAGCGGAGACCTGGCTCGATCCAGCCCAACAAGAGATCATTGATACGACCGAGCGTCTGCTTGCCGGCGGTATGGTTGTCGGGGCAATCTGCGGGGCCACGCTCGCGCTTGCACAGGCCGGCCTGCTGGACCGCCGATCCCATACGAGCAACGACCTTGAAGCGCTCAGGCTGTTCTGCCCGAAATACAAAGGGGACGCATATTACGTAAACGAACCGGCAGTCACGGATAACAACCTGATAACGGCGAGCGGGCTTGCGCCGGTGGATTTTGCATACCATATCTTCCGGAGACTGGATGTGATGAACGAGAGCACACTCGTGGCATGGTACCAGCTTTATACTACCCGCAGGCCGGAATATTTCTATTCCCTGATGCAGTCCCTCCCAGACAATCCCCATACCCATTAATCCGGATCAGGACTTCCCGGGCGGGGCAAGTTTTATGCTCTGGACCGGATAGTAGTCATGTAGTGGGAGGGAGATGACCATGGAGACCATGATAGGAAGGGTAACCCACTATTACCCAAAGATTAGTGTCGCCGCAGTTGTTCTCGACAAACACTTAGAGAAAGGCGACCGGATTCACATCTACGGACCGCATGAAGACGTGTACCAGACCGTGACATCTATGGAGCTTGATCACGTTCCGATCCGTGAAGCGGACCAGGGACTGGATATCGGCATCAGGGTGGTTCACCGGGTGCATGAGGGAGACGTGGTGTTCAAGGAGATCTGACACCAGAGTCCCCGCATTGCTATTCCCGAAAATCTTTTTCCTTTTTTTTGGATACCATGGTATGGATCGCCGGCATCTTTTCTAGCCGCTTCACCTGAAAAAAACGCACCTCATAGCATCAGGATTATTACGATCCTGCTCAAAGCATCTGTCAACCGGAATTCATTATGACGAACAATCCTCCTTCCTTGCAGGGACCTTCCCATTGCCCGAACTGCCACGGGCCACTGCCACCCGGGGCCCGGTTCTGTGAGACGTGCGGGGCAAAGATCGAATTGTTGCCGGTGTGCTGGAATTGTGAGAAACCCGTTCCATCAGGAGCCAAATTCTGCGAGAATTGTGGTGCTCCGCGGAATGTTCCCGTTTCCCGTCATCCGGCACCGGTTCCGCCATTACCTGAAACCGTTGTTGCGGCACATGCACCGGTGCAACCGGCACCGAAAGCCCCGGGAGAGAAAACGCCCCTGCCGAAAAATACCCTGGTGCTTGCCGGGGTGATTGGAGCGGTCATACTTATCGCAGTAGTAATCTTTGTAGTCCTGCCCATGCTCTCCGGATCGGCTGGGACAAGCACCAGTTCAGGATTCTCTTCCGTAAAACCGGCCGCAACGACCGCGAGTTCCGCGGGGAAAACAACAAAAACAACAACAGTCAGCGGCACGAGCAGTTCAACCGTCCCCGGGCCCACCCAGACGCTCCCGGCCGCGTACGATCTCTCCTTCCAGGTGGACAAGGATGCCATATCAGGGGATGTCACCGTCACCGTTACCGGCCCTTCACGGGATCTGGTGAACGACATTGAGGTCACGCTGCGCCGGGCCGATGGGCAGGTGATAACAAAAGATATCATCCCCGGCCAGAAGATGACCGAAGTAACTCTCGCCGGCACCCGTAATTCCGAGAGGGTTGAAGTGACGGTCCAGTTCTATTCCGGGGACCAGTACAAGGTGATCGATACGATTGCAGAATTCAACCGGCGGACATAACGGGTTCCTGTCGATTCCTCTGTTTCAGGAATTTTTCACATCCGGGCCAAATCTGTCTGATCAGATGTCCATTGCCGGGAATGAGTGGGTTGGAGATCCGAAAGGAAAGCCCAAAGTTCCGGAACAATGATTTTCAACCTGAACAGAGAGAAAAAAGGCATTGGATATTATTCCCTCTGCCGCGCCAGGATTATCATACACGCACCGATGAGGGCAAAGACAGGCAGGTACTGACCGGCCGGCGATTTCTGGGTTGGGGGGGCAGTCACGGGAGTATCCGCGACCGCTGGCAGCGTCAGGACCGGGCTCACCGTGGGTACCGGGGTCCGGGTGGTTTCCCGGGTATACCACGATACGGGATTGAGAGGTGTCTGGGTATAGGTTACCATGCCCTCCACGGTCGGTTCCCCAAGAATCTCAAGACCGTTCAGGTGAAACTGGTCGGCAACCGCGATCCGTGTCCCGTCACGGCTTACGGCAAGCGACCGGGGCTGGATGATTGCCCCGAGATCCTTCTTCGTGATGACCGAACCCCCGTGATCGAGCACGTAGAGCATCCCGTCGTTGGCGCCGACACCAATCACCGAAGCATCCCGCGATACCCCCACAGCATTCGGCCACTTGCCGCCGGTTGAATACGTCCAGTGGGTTTTCCCGTACCGGTCAACTGCGGTTACGGCACTATCCTGTGCCCCGAGGATAATCGCCGAGCAGTCTTCGGTCGAGGCCATATCGATAATCGCCTCTTTTGTTACATCATTCATCCAGTTGAGTTCCCCGGTTGAGGTATGGGAGGAGAGGCGCGTCCCTCCCGCAGTGATGATCGTTGACCCGTCGGATGAGATGGCAATGTAGGTATCGATGCTCCCGTTCTTCCTGTCGGCCCACTTGAGGTTCATTGCACCGTCGTAATACCGGAGGCCCCCGTCCGTGGCTGCCACGATGAGATCCCCGGCCCGGGAGACTGCAATCTTCTTGGCGCGGTCATCCGTATTCCGACCATAGAAATCCCCGTTTTTCGCCCAGGAAACATAATTCCCTTTGTCATCAGCAGAAATGATGATGGTCCCGTCGCGGGACACGGCAACGGCACAGACCGGGTATCCCATTGTCCGCGTCCAGAGCGGCTCACCCTTGTTGTTTAACAGGGTAATGGTCTCCCCTGCAGCAGCGATTACATAATTGCCGTCAGGACTCATCATGGCAATAAACCCGGATCTCCCGCCATAATGGGATTTGTCATCCCAGGTCCGGACCAGCATCTGGTTACCCCCTGCAAAAACCGTACCCCCATCAACCGAGATCTGGACTCCCGAGAACGGACTGTCAGTGGGCGGTCGTTCAGTCCAGTCGGTGCCAATGCTGGTTCCTGCCGCGGTTCCAACGGCACATGCCGCGAATATGATCCCTGCTGCTATCAGCTGAATCCACACGACTCTCATAATTCTGTTCGTAGGGTTTCTTCCACCGGCATATCTTGTTTGTGGAAGAAAACGGCTCCCAGGATCGTTTCCCCCCGGGTTACAGGATTTTATTCAGAACGCCCGTTTCAAGATCATAATAAAGCCCGTGGATACTGAGGCCCTTTACAGCCAGGGCTTTCTTCACCAGAGGGTACTTCTTCAGGTGCTCGATCTGGAGCCGGACATTCTCCTGTTCGATCCGGCGCAGGCGTTCTTTGCACTCTTCCGGGGTAACCGGGGGGGCCAGCTGTGCATCGATTCGCTCTTTTGCCTCCATCGCATTGTTCAGCCAGATCTGGATGAACGGGCTGTCCATCTCGCTATCCAGGGCTTTTATCGCCCCGCAGTCGGAGTGCCCGCAGATGACAATGTCCCGGATATCCAGGTGGTTGATCGCATATTCGAGTACCGATGCAAAATTCCAGTCCTACACCGGTATGATATTGCCGATATTGCGATGGATGAAGAGCATGCCCGGCTGGGCATGGGTGATATGGCCGCTTTGGATCCGGGAGTCCGAACACCCGATCCAGAGAACCTTCGGGTGCTGCTGCCTTGCGATCGTGGAATACCGGGTGTATTGTTCCTGGAATTCGTTCTGCCGGAACCGCTCATTGCCGGCCAGCAGCTGGTCGATGACCGGGAGATCGGTATTGTCGGGGGATAAGGAAACGGGTGTTTTCATACGTTACTTCCGTTTTTTTGCATCCGGGTCACGGCGGATCCCTGGGTATCTTGGATGTGATGGACCAGGCATGCGTCCCAGGCAGCAGGTAAATGGGGCGGGGTACCGTATCCCCTGCGCGGCATTTATACCGGACAAGCCGATAAAAAAATATCGCCTGTTAATCCAGATACATCACTGCATCAGAATTTACCTTTATGGAATTTAAGAATAATCCGTTGATGTTGTTCTGAGTGAAAACATCGGTCAAGAATAGTAACTGCCCCTTACAGGGTATCAGCGGAATCAATCCATAATCGTTATAATCTATTCTGGATGAGATCGATAACCGGCATGGCAATCTTTGAGTGTAACTTCTGCGGAAGGTGCTGCATGAGCTTTGGGAAGCTCATCAGGATCGAGCGTCAGGTGAGTGGCCAGGATTATTTCTGTCGTGACAAAACAACCGATGAGCTCTTCCAGGCCCATGTACTGCCGGAGTTTGCCGATGAGATCGAAGAGGAATTCAGTGAGCCGGGAAAGGGTAACCCACAGGTCACTTCTCCTTTCTGTATCTTCCAGAAAAAGGATCCCGGGGGGCGGGGGTATACCTGTGCCATCTACCCGACCCGTCCCGGGATCTGCCGGACCTTCACCTGTTACCGCATGCTCATTTATCACAGGGAGAGCGGGGAAGTCCGGGGCAGGGTGATCGGTTCCCGGGAGCTCAGGACCGGAGATGCGAGGCTTCAGGAGATCTGGAAGAACGAGATCGAATGCCTGCCATCCCCAACAAGACTGCAATGCGCGGGTTCGCCGGAATCCGCCAACCACAATTCCCGGCTCCATGCCCGCATAGCGGGATCCACGGCTCCTGATGACCGCGGATGGGTCGGAAGGGTCCAGACGATCCTTACATCCCATGGGTATAATGGAGATCCGGTCGAATAATATCCTGATTCTGCGATCCCAGAGCGGATTCTGCCACCAGGCATGCAGGCACCGGACGCGAGTGCCTCATCCGGTAAGGCCAGGACGGCCGGTACCGGTGAGTAATAAAATGGGTTTTCCGGATCAGTGCATAACGGGGTGTCATTTACTCTGGTTGACCACGGGTTACTCTGCAGTGAATGCCAGGAAACCGGAACCGGTGTGGTTCCGGATCAGCGCTACCATCCGCAGCGCTTCGTTGCTCTTCTCTGCATCAATGACGGGTGCACAGAAACCGTATTTTCCCCGGTGTTCATCATCGATCCCGATTGCACAGGCATCCCCTTCAGCCGGAAGCCGGCTGCGGGTATCTGGTCCGATCCAGTTTAACCGGTTTTTCCACAGCTCCCGACACCTTCTTACCCCTTTACGGTCACTGACAAGAAATCATTTCTTTGTTTCATATATTTGCCGAAATGAATCCAAAAAAAGTCCGCCATGCACCCGGCAGGTTTTAAATCCCCTTCCTATACCCGCAGATGAATTATGCGGGATTCACAAATACCGGAACCGGGAACAGCGGGCAGGTTGCAGACAACACCGCAACTTCCTGCGGCAACCTCCAAACCGGATGCCGGGCCGGGGGGCATGAAAGCAGGGGAAACCTCAGGGTCTGGTTTTTCCGAGCAGGATTATTGCGCAAAGAGCAGAAAAACAAAAAACCGCTTCGAACCCCGGTGTCTTCGGTGTCCCGGATGCGGCAGGGGCTGAAGCCGGCACCGGAGAGGTTGCCGGGATAGATACTGACGGGCTGACATTCAATCCGCCGGAATATCCCGGATCCGATGGGGCAGTCCTGACGGGAACTGCGGTCGGGACGGGATTGATGACATACTGGAACAGCGTAGAGGGTCCAAGCGAGCCGCCCTCCCCGTAGGCATTGGTAATTGAGATCGGGAATGATCCAAGAGAAGAGGGGGGCGTGAGAATGGTGAGCTGGCTGTCATTGACAATGTTCAGGACGGTTACGGGTTTTCCCCCAAGCAGGACGGATCGCGTTCCGTTAAACCCGGACCCGGTGAGGGTGACTACCGTTCCTCCGTCCATGGAGCCGGCCGGGGGCGAGATGCCGGTCAGTTTCGGGACCGGAACTTCATAATGGAACATGGTGGCAGCGCCAGAAGATCTTCCGGTGCCGGCGGGATTACTGACAGATACAGCCACGATCCCATCAGAAGAGGGAGGCGTGAGGATAGTAAGCTCCCAGTTATTGATAACGTTCAGGCCGGTGGCGGAGTTCTCCCCGAACTGGACATTCGTTATGCCGGTAAACCCGGATCCTGTTATGGTAACAGCAGTTCCCCCGGCAACGGAACCTGAGGAGGGGGAGATATTGGTCAGTTCCGGAAGGGGATACTCATAGGTATACAGGATAACGGGATCCAGGGATCCCGCAGACCCGTGGGCATTTCTGACGGTTACCGGGACGGATCCGGGATACCAGGAAAACGGGGCGAACAGGGAGAGATGGCTGTCATCCACAATGTCGAGAACTACCCCGGACTGATTTCCGAACAGGACCTCTTTTGTACCGGTAAACCCGGATCCCGTCAATCTGACGGTTCCTCCGCGGGTTGAGCCGGATGAGGGCGAGATTGTGGACAGTCTCGGGAGAGGAGATTCTTCATAGGCATACTGGAACTGGGTAAATGGTTCCATGTGGCCAGGAACTCCTTCCGCGGTGAGGATCGAGATGAGAACCCGCTCTTCGGGATGTTGCGGCGTTATGACCGTGAGCTGGCTGTCATTGATGATGTTTATGCCGGTCACGGATTTCCCCCCGAACAGGACATCCTTTGTGCCGGTAAACCCGGATCCCGTTATGGTAACAACCGTACCTCCCTTGACCGGGCCGCCGGAGGGAGAGAGCCCGGTTATCATCGGGACGGAAGCAGCCGATACCTGCCCGACCAGTACGGGAAGGAGAACGATGAAGAGAACAGAGAACACACTGCAAAACACGATCATGCGGCCTGCAGAGCCACTCGTTCCTCCTCTCACACATGCTGATGACAATGAACAACGCTCCCTTTATGAATTGTTCAGATTCATGATTATTCAATTATAATTATACCGAAAAGAATCCGGATAATTTTCTCCGGTTATTATACAAAATTCCCCGGAGGCCCGGAGGGTTCACTAAAGGTCGCCCGGGGATTTACGGATTACAGGAATAACCGGAAAAAGAGAAAGAGAATTATTCAATGATGATCGACGGCTTGAACGGCAGGGAGGTGAGGGCCTTGACATGGCCGCTTCCTTCTGCTTCCACGATGTGGACCGGCACCCCGAACTCCTGTTCGAGGAATGTTCTGGCCGATTCGAAAACTGCCTTCTCGCTTATGGGCTCCCTCAAGAGGGGCTCGATCACATGCGGGGGGAGGCGGTGAACGAGGGTGGTGCACTGCTTTGTTGCATCAGTTGCATCCTTGCCGCGTTTCCTCATGTTCTCGTCTTTCATGATCTCCTTGACAACCGTGTTCCTGTCCTCCGCTGCCGCAATGGTGCGGAAGATCTGGTGCTTCCATTCAGGAGCAAGGGCGATCGTGATCGCTTTTGGCGTGATCTGGATCAGTTTCCTGATCGACTCGATATCCTCAACCGTCCGGGAGAGGAGTTCCTCGGCAAGCTCGACTTTCTCGTTGACCTGCTTTTTGTCGGCAACCGGCCACGGGGCAAACGATGCAAGGCCTTCACCGGCAAGTTCCTTCCAGAGGTGCTCGGTTGTGAAGGGGATGAACGGGGCAAGGAGCCGGGTCCAGACCGAACAGAGGGTATGGAGTTCCCTGCTGCCGTCGCAGTCCTTCGGGAGGCGCCTGCGGTACCATTTCAGGTCGGTCTCGATCCCGAAGTAAGCCTCCTGGAGGGCCTGCCGGGTCTGGAACTTGTCAAGGGCTTCCGTTGTCCGGGTGATGTGGGCCTGGAGCCGGCTTGCCAGCCAGCGGTCGATGTCGTGCGGCTCGCCGGTTGCGTCCTTGATCTCCATGACGGTGTTGTAGAACCGCTCGATCTGCTTCTTGGTGGAGAGGACGAGTTCGTTTCTCCAGTCAAAGTCCTGCCAAGGCTCGGCGCTGCCCATCAGGAACATGCGGACAGTATCGCCGCCGAACTCCTTGACCGCGTCCTCGAGCAGGAAGACATTCCCCTTGGAGGACGACATCTTGGCGCCGTTTAAGAGACCCATCCCAAAGACTACCATGCCCTTCGGGAGCAGTTCCTTGTGGCCCGCAAAGACCGTTGTGTGGTGGAAGATCTGGAAGGTTAAGTGGTTCGAGATGAGATCCTTTGCCGAGAAGCGGAAGTCGTACGGGTACCAGTACAGGAACTCTTCCCGCATGGCATCGAGTTTCTTCTTCTCGGGGAGGTCGGGCGACTTCTTTCCGAGGAAGATATAATCGAAGACCTCGGGGGTGAGGAGTTTTGAATCGATCTCCCGGATCTTATGGGCAATGGTGTAGTACGCCATGTACACGGTCGAGTCCGAGAGCGGCTCGATGAGCTGCTGGGGATCCCACGGGAAGCGGGTGCCAAGCCCGACACGCCGGGTGCAGGCCCAGTCCTTGAGCCAGTCAACCGTGCGATCGAACTCGAGCCGGACTTCGGGGGGCACGAGCGCCATGTCCTTTAGGTGATCGGAGACTTCCTGTTTCCACGCGGGGTCGCTGTACTTCAGGAACCACTGGTCGTGGAGGATCTTGACCTTCACCCGGTTGCCGCACCGGCAGACCACGGGGCGGACATCGAACTCGTACATCACGACCGAGTCGTACTTCCCGGTCATGAGGGCAGCGACTTCATCGCGGGCAACCCGCACGGGTTTTCCGCCGTACTTCTCGAAGAGCTTGCCTTTCGAGAACTCGGCGGAGTAGATCTCCTGCGTGAGCGTGTCCATCCGGCTGTCCATCTGGTTGAGGATGCCGGCCTTCTCGACCGCATACTGGGCCGGGACTTCTCCGTAGCCTTCCACCTTGATCAAGGGAATGGGCCTGATATCCTTGTATTTCCCGGCCTGCTGGAGGTCGCGGAGGGCTATGTAGTCGAACGGGGCATGGGCGGGGACGCTCATGACCATACCGCTTGCCATGTCGGGGTCAACGAACGGGGCCGGGAGGATCGGCACTTCACCGCAGAGCGGGTGGCTGACCTTCTTATCGACAAGGTCGCTTCCCTTGATCTCTTCCCTGATGTCGACCGTGTGGTCCTGGAGGGCAATCTTCTCGGCAGCTTCCTTTGATACGATCCAGGGCTTGCCATCCACAATGGCCCTGACGTAGGTAACCTCAGGATTGGCCCAGAGGTTGGTGACACCATGGATGGTCTCGGGGCGGAGTGTTGCGCACGGGATGAAGGCATCGTCGAACCGGAACATGACCATCGTGAACTTGATAACTTCGGCCTTGTCACCTTCGAGAAGATCGTGGTCGCCGACCGGGTTCTCATCCACTGTGCAGTACCGCACCGGGTGGGCGCCCTTGATGACATGGCCTGCCTCGTAGAGGTGCTTCCACTGCCATTCAATGAACTTGCTGTAGGCCGGGTCGACCGTGATGAACCGGCGGCGCCAGTCAATCGAGAGGCCGCAGTCGGTCATGACCCGCTGGTACTCGGCAGCAAAGTGCTTGACAATGGTCAGCGGGTCGACAAACTCCTCGAGCACGTTCTGCGGAACGCGGTAGAGATCACGGTAGAGCTTGATGGTCTTCTCGTCTTTCTTTGCGATCCTTTTGGAGATACCGACCACAGGAGCGCCCGTGACGTGGAACGCCATCGGGAAGAGCACCTGCCGGCCCCGCATCCGCCAGAACCGTGCAATCACGTCCGGCACAATGTAGGTCCGGCCGTGCCCTACGTGCATGGCACCGCTCGGGTAGGGGAACGCGACATTCAGGTAATACTTTTCGAGTTTCGAGGGGTTGGACTCAAACGCATGGGCCCATCTCTCGTGCGCTTCTTCTTCAAACGCGGCTAAATCGAACTGGCTCACTGACATGCACCATCCAGAAAAATTATACCGGCCTTAACTTGATGACCTCGTTGTTCGTGTAGCGCCGGATCATCTCCTGCGCAATGCTGGAATTCTTGGCAAGGTGGATCTCGCCCTGCTCGTTCACGGTAGCCGTGAAGAGGTACTCTTTGCCGGCAAAGACGTCGACTATCTTGCCGCTCTCAGTGGGGGCAAGGATCGTGAGCTGCTTCTTGTCGGTGTGGATCCGGATGCCGCCGCCAAGGTTGATATCTTCCTCGGCCTTGGCCGGCACTGCCTGCTGCCGGTCGAACTCGGAGCGGGGCTTGATATCAATGCCGATGCCGAGCTTGTTGACGATACCGGATATGTTCTTGCCGCCCTTTCCTATGGCTGCGGGAACATCCTTGTCATCGATGTACACGATGGCTTTTGTGTCGGAGACCATCTGGACGTCGACAAAGCCCTCGGTGTAGCGTCCGATCTCGCGCTGGATCTCTTTCTCGGTGAGTTTCCAGCCGGGCCGCTCGTCGCTCTCCTTTGCCACGGGCTCGGGAGCCGGTGCTGGCGGGCGGGCGGCTGCCGGGGTCGGGGCAACGGGCTGGCCGATGTGCTGGATCCTGCCGGTGGCAGCGGCGGGCTTTGCCACCGGTGCCGGGGCAGGAGCCTGCGGGGTTAAGATCGGCATGACGATGGTCTCGCCATCGTACCGGAATATGTCGACAACGAGTTCACCGGTCTCGTGGTCGGTGATGGTGGTGACGGGCCGGAGGTGCAGCTCGTTTGCCATGCCTTCGGGCACCTTGATGGTGAAGCCGACATCGTAGACCTTCGTGATCACGCCCTGTTTTAAGAAGATGATGGTGTTGACGATCTGCGGGAGGACCGAGAAGTCCACCCGGTCGGAGAAGCGCTGGACCGCGTCCTGCACGCCGTTTGCGTGGATGACTCCGACCATGCCGAGGCCGGCAAGGCGCATGTCGGCAAAGACGGAGAAGTCCTCGCTCTTCCGGAGTTCGTCGAAGATGACGAAGTCGGGCCGGACGAGCAGGAGAACGTCCGCCGTGTTGGACATGCTCCCGTCAAGCATTGTGTACTGGGTGATCTGGTCCGGGACCTGGAGCTCGCGGGGAGCTTCCATGGTCTTGACCACAAAGCCGCTGTCCGAGAGGTAGGTGGCAAGGCTCTGGGCGAGCGTGGTCTTGCCGGAGCCGGGCGAGCCAACGATGATCATGCCCCGCTTGTCGCTCGTGATCCTCTTTGTGATGATATCGGACTTGGTGTAGTCGGCAAGCGACACGTCCACGATGGGGCGGACTGCGGTTATTTCCATGCCGTCGGAGAACGGCCGCCGTGCAATGGCGATCCGCATGGATCCTATCTGGACTATCGTGATGCCGCGCTTCTCGACTTCGATGAATCCATCGGGGTCGCGCTTGGCCCGCTCAAGGATCTCCTGGGCCATCATCCGGAGCTCGTACTCGCTTGTCGGGGCATCGCGGATCTTCACGAGTTTCATGTCGTTGATGGTTCCCTTCTTGGCCCGGGGCGAGATGCGCTCCTTGAGGTACACGGCAATCGTGTGCTCGTCAAAGAACTGGTCGATTGCCAGCGGGACAAAATCGGTTACCTGGGCTTTTAAGTAGATGACATCGAGTCCCTTTGCCCGTGCCACCTCGGCCTGCACGTTGTCGCTTGTGATGAACCGTGCAGAGTTCTCTATCGCGATGCTCCTGATCATAGCATCGATCTCGCCGCCGCTTGCGAGTTTTACCTGTTCAAGCGTGGGGCGGATACCGGAGAATTTGAGTTCAATTATTTTCTCTTCGGCCATTTTGCACAGCTGCTGCAGTTCGTTCAAGCCCGAGAACCCTATCTCGCGTCCGTTGTTTGCCTGGGCCTCCAGTTCTGCAATCACTGCTTCCGGGACGATTATTGTTGCACCCTTGTATTCACCGGCCTTTATCATTGCTGTGATGCGTCCGTCGATAAGGACGCTCGTATCTGGAACTAAAATCATATGATATCCTCTTGGTATGGTCTTCTATGGTATGGTCTTCTATGCTATGCCTATGCTATGCTATTCTATTGGGAACAAAGCGGGCGCCCGCTCTTTCCCGCAACCGGCACGGCGCCTTACAAGCCGCCTTCGCCGGTTATCCTGATCAACGGTACTGAGATCGTTGATAAGGTAGATATAATACGGTCAGGTTTATAAGGGTGAGGGGGAGGAGGAGGATGTATATTATTTCCAGAACGTGAAATTCAAAAAAATTATGCTAGTTATAATATTAGCATTATGTGGAACTCCCAAATATGTGTTAATTAGACAATTTTATTAAATTGTAAACACCCCGATCGCAAGTTATAAAAAAAGAAGAAATTAGTAAATTTCAATCTTTAATGATTCAAACTCTTTATTTTTTATAATTTCAGAAAATCCTTTATCGAATGTAACAAATTGCTTTATTTGAAAATCTCTTGCAATAAGTGCGTGTTGTATATCCAAATGTCCAGTTCCTTGATATTTATATTTAATTTGAGGCATTTTGCATTTGCAATCAAAGCACCAATCTTTCTGACCAATATCTCCAAAACTTTGAACCAAATATTTATAAATATTTTTATAGTGATCAACAATTTTATTGTCTGGATCTTTAATTTCGATTTTTTCTGCTTTCCATAACTTTGATATTTTTTCCGCTATTTCTTGACGTGTATCTTCATAATTTTGTATTAACTGTTTTTTTCTATCATCAGATAGACCGTTGTATTCACTATTTTCAATAGTTCGCTTTCGAATTATGTCAAAAAGCTCTAATAAGACCAAATGAGAGACAGCAATTTTAATTTTATTTTCTTCTGCGTATGCAAACAATTTCTTAGCTTTTTCTGTGTGCTTATCTTTAACCATATATGAGTACCAGATGCTGGTATCAAAATAAACACGAGCGTCCGACATGATCACCCTCTAATTGATCGGATAACCTCAACAGAATCTTCCCCATCTCTGGATAAATTATTTAAAATCCCCTCTAAATCGCGGAATGATATATCTTCAACCTTTTTCGATAGAGGTGGTAATCCAAATAATGATCTAAATTCTTCTATTTCTTCTTCTTGAGTTGAATTAATTTCAATTATTTGATCTTGTTTTTTAAGTTGAGCCTCTAAAAAATCAACTTTTTTTTGCAAAGAGGACACAACTCTTAACACACTGTCGTTTTGTTTTTTTACTTCATCTAATTCAGTAGCAATAGATCGATCAGATAAAAGGTGAGAATACGATTCAAGTGGGGATGCATTCCTCCAAGAATTTACTCGGAGATTATCTTCCATTAATTTTGAGGTGGTTGCCGTATCTTTTAATAAAACGGAAGGACGATTCCTCGATATCGGAGAAATCACATCACACTTATGTGTGTGTTGAGGTGGATATTTTGGTTTTTCAAGCGAATATGTATCCCAATCCATATTTACACCGTTCAGAGGGACTCACTTACCGTATTTTTTCTTTTCGCCGACTTTACACATTGTATTTGAAATTTGGTTGCAACATATCTCAAATTTTTCAATGCAGAATATAAATTATCTTTATTTTTGTCATTATAACATTTTATAATATTTTTCATATGTTTTTTCATTTCATCAATTAGTTTTTTCCCATCAGTTTCTTCAATCAGATATTCATCAAATAACGGACCAATTTCTGAGAAGACCCCTTGAAATACTTCAGTAATCATGACGCCATCATCATAATCAGACATTACTGAATATAACGTCAAATTTGATGATGCAATAAAACACGATCTTAAATTACCCGAATCGAGCACGTCTAAGATAAATGACAAATTTTCCCTGAAAACATCAGAAACGTCTTTCATTTTTTCACACAATCCTTCTGTAACATTCTATTTCTAATATAACAAGATAGATAGCATAAAGATTCGCTCAGAATCACCCATTTATCGGTAAACATCTTAAATGTATCACCATTGGAAAAACAGAAACGATCTTACTTAACACTCATCCACCACCCCATCACCACAACACGCTTGGCCCCATACCTGACAGGGATCCACATCGGGGCAATCCCAAGAACAGGGTTTAATATCCATAGCCACCTCTAGGTGCTACTATGCAGGCTGCAAGTTCCATTTACATCCGGGAAGATCTCAAAACCCAGCTGAACAACCTGAAGCGTCACCCGAAGGAATCGTACAATGACGTTATCGAGCGCCTGGTGAATCTTACCGTTGACGATGAACCGCTCAGTGCTGATGCTATCAAAGGCTTAGAAGAAGGTCTCGAAGATATCAAAGCGGGAAACCTTATCCCTGAAGAGGTTATCCGGAAGAAATACGGTGCAGGATGAATCCGTACCGGATAAAGTACACCCATCGTGCAGACCGGGACCTGGAAAACTTACCTCCCGAGATTGCCCGGAAGGTGATCAATGCGATTCACGGGATTTGCAATGACCCGTACCAGTTCATCAAAAAAATGAAGGCATCAAACCCGGATCATCCGGTGTACTCGCTCCGGGTCCGAAGGGATGTTCGTGCGCTGCTCTCGATCCATGATGACGTCCTGATTATTCATGTTCTTGAGATCGATCACCGAAAACAGGCAACTGACACTGCACTCGCCAGCGAATCTTCCTTAAAGAAAGACTGGCTGCGTCATGAGGAAGATGAAGCATGGGCGAACCTGTGAAAGGCGACATCGTTGTCGTCCTGTTCCCGTTTTCCGATCTGAGCAGTGCCAAGAAACGCCCGGCGCTCGTTCTTGCCACACCGGATGGCGATGATGTTATCCTCAGTCAGATCACGAGCCGGCTGGTATCAGATAATTCTGCAATTCTTATTGGCGATGAGGATTTCTCCGCCGGATCGCTCCGGCAGGAGAGCAATGTAAGGCCAGCCCGGATATTTACTGCGGATAAGAGAATCATCCAGTATGTAGCGGGGCACCTGAAGGATGAAGTTATGGAGCGGATCATCAATCGCCTCATTGAGATCGTCCGGGCATGACGGGAAGACCGGAGATCCTGACATGGTTGAAACAAAAATCATCGACGCGGTAATTTTTTTCAACAAGACTCATGAGACTACAGGAATCCGAAACAGCGATCGGATCCTAATCTGATCCTTCCGGACCGGAGGGGGGTGGACCCCCGGTTACTCAGGAAGAGGGAGGGGGGTTCCCACGATTTGAAAAAAATATGCCGGGGGGGTATGCGGGGGACCCCCCGCCACAACCATGAGTAGGGGCCGGTTTTCTGAGATGGTTTCCAGCTCTTTTCCGCAGAAGTTCTGACGTAAGGGGAATAACTTCCAGGGTTCCCAAAAATGAGTGGGGCAATTGATCCGGGCCGGATGGGAGGGGGGTTAGCCGGGGACCCCCCTCATATTTGGGTGGGGGGTCCCTGCGTTTTAAAAAAAGAATGGAGGGGGGGTTGCCGGATAACCCCCCTGCTCCCTGCCAGCTTTTCCGGGCAGGGAATTTCCAGAGATAATATCCGGTAGGGAGTCGATACCGGTTACCGTTGCTTTTTCCACCGGAATGCCACAATTCCCACGAGCACCAGTGCAATGAGCGGGATCGCTGCGGACAGTGTCAATGAGGGGGTAGTGTCCGTCAGGGGCTTCCCCTGCATGTGTGTGTTTTCGTGCGGGTTCGCAATCGATGCAGGGATTGCTGCCGGAACGGGGGATGCCGATGCCCCCTCGCGGTTGAAATAATAAACCGTTGTGGCATCTCCGGCTATGTAATATCCCCCATCCTTTGCCACAGATAGGGAAGAGGCGGTGAGGTTGTTTTTCCAGACCGGATGCCCACTCCTATTGAATAAGTACAAACCGGTGGATGTTCCGGCGAACACCCGGTCCCCGCTTCCAGAAACCGCGATATCATTCACATACGCGGGAACGTAATACTCCCACAGGAGGCTGCCGGTCCGGTTGAAATACCGGATATAATACTGTGAAGTGGCAGCTGTGTATTCCCCGTCAGAGGAGAGAGCCACCCGTGCATAAGAAGTAGACCGGTTATAATCCCAGAGAAGGTTTCCCTCATGATCCAGGAGGATGACGTGATTGTCATCCACGCCGGCAATGAAATTCCCAGTTCGGGATATGTCAACATCATGGATACCCCGCGAATCAGACCCGATCGTGTAATTCAGAACCAAAGTCCCGTCGGGCGCCATCAAGTAGATTGCATTTCCCGGGTATGCTCCCCCGGCAACACCTCTTGTACCGTCGCTGTCAATTGCGGCAGACCAGACTGCAGCAAGGGTATCGAACGTGCCGGTCCGGGTTCCGTTCCTGTCAAAGAAGTACAGTTTTGAATCCCCTGAAGCAAAAACCAGGTTTCCGTTATCGGAAATTGCAACACGCTGAACACTTGCATTGGTGCTGTATCTCCAGAGAATACTTCCGGATCGGTTGAAATAGATTATTTCACCCCAGCCAAGTCCATTGGGTTGATAAGGATCCATGAACCCGGCCACAACATTCTCCCCGTTCCCGGATATCGCTACAGTATTCATGGCCTTTCCCGTAACATTGTACGTCCAGAGAGTTTTCCCGGTCTGATCATACAGCCGGATGATTCCAAGATCGGATCCAGCCACGATGGTCCTTCCATCATCGGAACCTGCGACAAGGACATTAAAGTGTCCCAACTTGTCAGACCAGATTGGTGATGCGTCGGGTATAGGATCTGATGAATACCCCTGAGCAGGTATGATAGATAGCAATGTCAATAAAAAAAAGCAGATTATCAGGTTATTTTTGGGTTTTGTCATAATATCAACCGCATTTTATCCACCTGGATCTAACGGAGATTTCTCTTGGTGCAGTACACATACATCCCTATCGCGATGCAAACACTGACACAAATCAAGAGCAGAGTACTGGCCGATTTTTTGGCAGTCTCCGGCTCTGGGGACTCGGTTGCAGTGACTAAGGACGATGACAATGCCGGCACCGGACCGGAAGGAACCCCGGCAACAATGGCATCCCCCCGGTCATTGAAGAAATAAACCGAGTCTGAAGATCCTGCCACAAAATAATCCGCGTTCTTCGAGGTTGATAGTTCGAGGATCTGTTTGGGGGTTGAATAATTCCAGATAAGCCTCGAATGCCGGTCATAAACCTTTATACCATGGGAGGTTCCTGCGATGATACGTTGACCATCATGGGAGAACCCAACTGCATCAAAATAATCCTTGTCTGTTTTTTGCCATACGAGAGAACCAGTCCGGTTGAACAACCAGAAATAATACTGGGCACCACCGGCGATATACTCCCCATCGGGAGATAATGCAATATCCCGAAAATCAGAACTGGTGTCATATTGCCACTTCAGGGTTCCATTTCTATTGAACGAATACAGATGGGAATACCCTGCACCCACGATCGTTTCACCATCAGGAGAGATTTGAATACAGAAGATACCATGCCTGGCCGAATAATTCCATAGGGGCGACCCGCTTCTGTCAAAAACGTACATCTTGTTACTGGATAGTGCTGATCCTGCAACTGCATAGGATCCATCAGCCGCACTTTCTAGAGCCCATATCCTGCCTTGCGAAGTAGTTGTCCCGAGGAGTTTGCCGTTACGGTCGAACGAATAAAGCCTCGGGCTTCCGGAAGCGTACAGAGTATTACCGTCATCCGAAATCGCAATGTGTTCAATGGTATAATCCCTGGAATACTCCCAGAGAAGAGAACCAGTCCGGTTAAAATAAAGAATTTCCGTAGCAGAATAATAACTCGGGACATCCGGAACAAGGAAAATCGCGCCGACATATTCCCCATTGCCGGAGATCGCGACAGACCGGACAATTTTTTCATCCCGTCTGAAAGTCCAGAGTACTTTTCCTGTCCGGTCATACATCCGGAGAGTTCCGTTGTCGGAACCTGCAACAACATATGCACCGTCGTCAGAGCAATCGACTTCATGGCTGCCGGAATATTCGGACCATAGGGGAGTGGAAGATTGAGCTGAATTCGATGAATGTCCCTGTACTGGCGAAACAGAGATCAATATCAATAAAAGAACCCAGAATATCAGATCACTATTGGGTTTTGTCATAATCTCAACCGCATTTTATCCACTCGGTTCTAACGGAGACTTCTTCTGTTGCAGTATACGTACATCCCTATCGCGATGCATACAATGATGCATGTCATAATAGAGAACGGCCCGATTTTGTTGTAGTCCTCGGGACAACCGGTATTCGCAATCATTTCGTCAATCATCCCGTTTTCCGATAAATCTCCAGAGAAACCCGGTACAAATCATCAGGGCCACAACCGGGACAACCGATGACACCGGAGATGACTGCGTGGTCCCCTGAACCGTGTTTCCCAACGTCAGATTATGTTCAGCTCCCCCGTAAGAGACCGCAGGGGTACCTTCAGGTTCGGGAACTGTTGCATTTCCCCACCGGTTGAAGAAATATGTCGTATCGGGGGTACTGACTGCGAAATACTCGCCGTTCCGTGCAACTGACACATGGGATACAGATTTCGGAGTCCCATAATGCCAGAGTAACGCCCCCGTCCGGTTAAGAACATAAACGCCCGTCGAACCACCGGCAACGATTACGTTGCCATCGTCAGAGATCCCTGCACTGCGGATTTCCGGGGAGTGTTTATATTTCCAGAGGACGGCCCCGGCCCGGTCGTATAACGCAACATAGAATTGTGTACCTGCTGCAGTATAACCCCCGTCAGATGATACCGCAATGCTCGAAATGTCAGGGTCGCTGTTCAGCTGCCACATCAGCGTCCCGTTGCAGCTGAATGAAGAGAACTGATAACGCGCAGCGGTTACAATAGTTGTCATGTCTGAAGAAATTCCAATGCTGTTTATGCTCTGTCGTGTTGGATATCTCCAGGAAATTGTTCCGTTTCTCTCAAAAACAGATATCTGGTTTGCCCAAAGGTTGGATCCCGCTATGTGAACTTTCTCCATAATCGTACCTCCAGCTACCGCGTAAGACCCATCGCCCGCCGCTCTCAATACCCAGGTTCTTCCGTCTGACTCGTTCTGTCCGATGAGGGTTCCGTTACGGTCGAACGAATACAGGTTCGGGGTTCCTGAAGCATAGATAGTGTTACCGTTATCCGAAATTGCAACATGTTCAACGGTATAATCACAGGTATAATTCCAGAGAACACTTCCGGTCCGGTTAAAAACGAAGATTGCTCCCCCTGCATAGTATGACGGCCCTTCAGGATTGAGAAAAACTGCACCAACATAATCCCCGTTGCCGGATATCGAAACTGACCTCACCATCTGATCGTCCCGCTTGAAAGACCAGAGGGTCTTTCCTTCCTGGTTATACATTCTCAGAATTCCCGTATCAGAACCGGTAACAACATACCTCCCATCGCTGGAACATTGGACCTGTATATCATGGACTCCGGTCTGGTTCGACCAGATCGGGATGGGACCCTGTATAGAATCAGGTATCTGACCGTATACAGGAATGATGAAAAGCAGGGACAGGAAAAGGATCATCACAATTTTTCTTTGGCAGATATTTTGGATCATTTTCGGACAATCTCCTCATTCATATCGTTAGAATCATACCATTGTAATCATGTAATCAACCCGTAAAAATTGATTGAACATTATCTGACATAGATAAAATTACCGTACGTGAATCCTTGAGACACAAATTCCCAATAAATCGAACCCGTGTACTGTGGATCATAGAATAACAGATACCGGTTTCCCCCGTCTACAAGCCAGCCGTTGCAGGCACGTGCATGCGCGGTAGGAAGTACTCGTCCTATCTTCAGGGGTCTTAGATTATCAATTTCTTCTTTGGCATTTTCCCATGTTGTATAAGGGGAATAGGTGTCTATAGAACTCAATTTACCCAGACCGCCATTATCTATCGAAACTGAGTAATATCTCAGTTCTTTGTTTGGATCGGTTCCTGTACCCGGGGACCCATTTGGGAAATATGCTCCCATCTTTTCTCCAATATGATACTGACTCCAAGGACTGGGGTGATCCGGTGTCAGAGAAGGTGTCATGTATTTCGACGATATCATTTGGGCAGTTGCAACAGCACACCAGTCATCGAAATATTGAGTGGAGTGCGTTAATGTGGGAAGAACCTTCATGCCATCCGGATCAAGAGAGGTTCTTGAGGCGGTCTCATTTGTTCTAGATTCCGCAAACGCGGTAGTTATTTTTACGATATCAAAATCAGAATATTTTGACAAGATCTCTGGATTTACTGCAAGCAGTCCCTTTTTTTGTTCATTCATTACAACATTCTGCGAATCCCATGTCGCAATATTCTTTTTCATATTTTCAGTAGAATATTGATCGTAATATGACGAAACCTGTGAATTCATCTTTTTTTCAGATCCGTCTCTCGAATCAATAATTATCTCTTTCTTCTCCCCGGTTTTTTGGTTTTTTAATGTCATCATTGAGCCAATGACTGGATAATCAAAGCATACGGTTTTTTCAGATAGCACTAGATATCCCGGATAATTTTCCTTCACCGCTTTTTTAGAAAATTCCAGCAATTTTTTTGCAGTATCCGGTTCATTAATGGATCCAATTGTAATTACAGACCCCCCAAGAGTCTTGCTCGCAGCTGCGTAAATCTCTCCAACACGTTTCCCATTTTTCTGAACTGAAAACAGGTAGAACAGTCGATCACCATTTATATCGAATATTTCCTGAGGAGTCGGATTGATTTTTGCACCGATCCAGTTTTCATCCAGTGCCCCGGACTGGATCATGTTCAGCATCGTTATCGTTGCCTGTTCCCGCGCAGTATCTACCGGGATATAATTTGCCTCTATGAGGTCCTGACCAGCGGATATTCTTTGGGAATCCGCCGCACTCACAACCGGTACCATCGCCATCGATGCCAGCAAGAGGGCCAGCAGGGCGACACTTACATTGCGTAGTTTCATTCGTTTTCAACTCCGTTTTTTTTAAACGCTACGCTCGGAGGCATGGGAAAATCTTCATAAGAATGAAAGATAATGATCACATGCCTACGGGCAGGACCGGGTTCTACACAAAGTTCGACGCTTGGTGAACCCGTCCTTCTTGTTTTCGGGACAACCACCGGTTATTCCCAATGAGCGATTTATAATTACGGTATTTATATTTTCTGTCCTCATCATCAAACTGGCGTGCTTGATAAAAAAATGTGTAAAGCTTACAACGAGAAAACGTAAATAGGATTAATCCGCGATGCAGGGAATCTATTACCTGCCGGCGTAAAGAAAAAGTGCGCGGGATTATCCCCCTGTCTCGGGTTTTATTTTTATTGGTGACCATTCCCCTTTGGGAAATTAAATGTCCACCCCCCATCAAATATGAGTAAACCCCCCGGATCTGCATGCGGATTACCATGACTTCGCGTGGACTTCCCGGCGTGAGCTGCATTTTGCCGGGCTTCCCGAAAATGAGAGAGGATGGAAATTTTCCGCGATCATGAAGGGGGGTGGACCCCCGGTTGCCCGGTCCCCGCCCCCATCCGGAGCACGTTCGCTCTCGCTACCCGCCCTTGGATCATTGCTATATATTACCTCACCGATTCCCGCCGGAGAATGGCGAATTGTTCCGGAAGAATTACCGTGTTTTTTCGAATTATTGCCTCTGCCAAAAAGGGGGTGATGTAAAAGAGGTACAACCGGGCCTTATACGGGCTCCGTTGCCCCGGGGCTCTCCGGAGGGGGTCCGGGCACCGAACCCCCCTCTTCCCGGGGGTGGGGGGTCGGATCGATTTTAAAAAATAATGGTGGGGGGGTAGGGAGTGAACCCCCCACGAGACCCGCCCTCTCACCCCCCAATCCGGGCCATTATAGCGCCCAGTTTCCCCATCCTGTGACCCGATTTTCCGGTTCCACAGGAAATGATGTCCACGCGACTCAAAAAGTCGTTGGATTACGGATATTTTCAAAAAAATACCTGATTATCAGGGGTTTCAGACCTGCAAAATAGCGGGCTTTGCACGGCCCTGTAATTTCCCACAACGTCCAGGTAAATTTTGGCCGGGACTGCTGCTGTAACGCGAATACGGGCGAAATTTCACAGGGTGAGTTTTGCGGGTTCCTGCGCAGACAAACTGTCGTGGAGCAGGAGAACGGCCGCGGGAACGGTTATGTACTCCCAGGTTTTTCCCGCATTAAAACAGCCCGTCGGGTATTCCGGCGCGATATGGCGGGATTTGAGATAACGCCCCAAAAAAGTGCCCGTAACTGACCGGTCCCTGGGCTCCCATTTCCTGCAATCGAGGCTCGAATCAGGCCCGGAATCAAATCCAGATGGTAGTACTCCCCCATGGTGATCCTGTATGGTGCGATTGCGAAACGCGGCCCCTTCTCACTTCTGTTTTTTCTGACATTCCCTGATCCCCCCGGGCCTTTTTAAGTTCATACCTGAAAATTCCCAGGTTAATTGGTGCAGTTATAATTCCCCCGTTCGCATCCGGCGAGGGTATGAGATCCAATTGATTCTGCGTGAATAACGTAGTATTGTCCGTGATATTCGTAGAGCGGCGGATTGGGATAACATTCGAGGAGCGTCTTGTTCTTACAGGGTAGATTATGAAACCGGAGATAGTCGCTCATGTTCCCATCAAAATCGGATACAACCCAGGTACCATAACGCTGGAAAACGGGATTATCATTTTCACCATGCATAGCACACTCAAGATCCGGGAATTCTTTTAGTTCATCAGAAGTCAGGTGAATAATTATCATATTATGGACAAAACTGAGGTTATTTTCCTCTATTACGTAATGAATATCAATCATTTTCTTTTCCTGAGGCGGGTGATCTCCAGCAAAGGAAGTATTTAGTAACACCTCTTTTGAAGGAAATAAAATCCCGCAAGTGAGATAAGTACCCACGATTCCCAAGATTAAAAGCACACTGATAATCATAATAAGTGTTGATTTCGATATTGGCAGATTCATCTTTTCCCACTCCTTTTCTCAATTCATTATTCTTTGAGATTCTGTCTCTATCCGGGATAATTTCAGCTAATCCTTTTTGGTAATCTCACTTCTCGGATAAAATGAATACCCAAAAAAAAAGGTTAATTCCTTCTCAAGGATAAGCCGCGTGAGAGGTAGTTGTATACCGTCCATTATCTGTATTCGTACTGACACTAACGTGTTGATCGATTGTTGGGGGGATTGTTGTCCAGACATTTGTTGCATATTGGAAATCTGCGTCATTCACCTTTCGTGCCCATTCATCCCTGGCAGTTGTTGTTGCCTCGAAGGTATTTGTTGTGGGATCTGTTTCCCTTTTATATTCGCTACTCCCAGCCAAATCGGTAAATGAAGAAGTACCTTGTGCAGAAGTTACAATGTATCGTTTTATGAAATCTAACGTTTCCATATCTTCGAAATCGATATAATAAAAACCTGAAGCAAACTGGACATGGTAGCCGAATGAGTGAGGAAGATTATTAATGTTTATAGCCACGTATCCTGGAAACTGAACATAACCACTTTGGGGGAGCTGTACACTGGCACCGCTTCTCCAGGTGGTAGGGAATAATTCCAAAATTCCATTGCCGCTTCTGTCTCGGTGTGCAACTACGATCTCAATCGCTTCATTAGAATTGAATTTATATTCCCTCTCCTGGAAAAGTTCAAATTGGTCGTTTCCAGCACCGAGAAGGGTCCAGCTGACGGGTCTGATCTGTCCAATGCAATAATCATAATTTCGGGTGGGATATGTCCGGTTCGCTTTTTCCCATGCACCAAACAGGTGAGGCAATGTTCCATTCCATACAGAATTCTTCGTGGGGATCAATCCTGCACCAGATTTTGTGAATTGTGTCATGGGAGACGACGGTTTTATCATTTCTCCGTTTGGTACGCCGGGATTATCCTGCAGGGGATATTTATCACTGGGAAGAATCCGAAGAGTGTCACCATCGCGTTTCATGTGAGAATTCAGATCTGTGAGGTTTTCGTAATGCCTGAAGAAATAGGGACCCGGCAGGGAGATTTTCCCATCATGAGCGTTTTGAACAAACTGCTTGTACATCTCTTTAGGCAGACGGATGAGAACAATATTTTCAGTCGAAGCAGTCAGATCTTTTTCGATAGAAATATCCGGATTCTCTTTTGTGACAGTAAATGAGGTTTTGGCATTCAGGAACTCAATCGGAAGAGTAATGATATCCGTTTTCTCGCTGTTACCGAATTTACCAAGCGTTTTTTGAGAGATAACCGTAGTCATCATCTCAGATTCCGATAGCCACGGGGCAGGTTTTGCATCCTTCATGTAATCGGATGAAATTGTGTGATGTTCTGTTGCGGTCTGTCCCAAAGGATCCTGAGTATTTGAATCACTTGCTGAATCCGCCGCACTCACCATCGGTACCATCGCCATCGCTGCCAGCAGCAAGGCCAGCATTACGACGGTTACGTTGCGTAGTTTCATTTTTTCTTACCTCCTGTTTCGATACGCTACGCTCGGAGGCATGGGAAAATCTTCATAAGAATGAAAGATAATGATCACATGCCTACGGGCAGGATCGGGTTCTACACAAAGTTCGACGCTTGGTGAACCCGGCCTTATGTTTTCGGGACAACCACCGGTTATTCCCAATGAGCGATTTATAATTACTAATATATACGATCTCTGTGCCGGGATCCGAACGATTTCCCATCACATAAACACATAGTGAGCACCGAACAGTTTTGTGGAAATAGAATGGATTGGCATATCCTCATACTTCTGTTTTAATGAGACACGGAAAATGAGCTGCTCATTATTGATGTCCGGGGGATCATCGGCTCGCGCCCGGATTTGTTGAAAAAAACCCGAAATTTATTCTGATATTCAGATCCGGAATATTCCGGAAGAACCAACGGAGATATCCGGTCCTCAATACTATCCGGAAATGGCTTCCGGTCCGTTCTGCTCAAACTTCCAGAATTTTTGTTTTCATAAGAGATTTGAAGCATTCTCATACAGTCGGGATCCGGATTGGAGGTACCAAATGCCTCACATACGTTGGAAGGGGGTGAGGTCCGTGTGGGATCCCCCCCTTGAACCGAACTAATACCAGGGACGAAACGATGAAAAGAGAATTATGTTACACAGCTACGGTCTCAACCCGTATGCGGCTGATGATAAATTCATTATCCGCAGGTATCTCTTCCCCGTCTTCTTTCAGGCAGGAGATATGAAGTTCAATTGCCTCCTTGGTGTTTCCGATCGTCTCTTCAATCGTCTCACCCTGCGAGAAACAGCCGGAAAGCGCCGGCACTTCTGCCCAGAAACCCCCCTCTTCTGCCTTGTGGATTAAAATGGTATATTCCATGATCTCTTCCTCACAATAATTGTGCGAATTCCTCTTCGGTCAATCCTGCCTTTCTGATAGCAGCTTTCAAAAGCCCGATCTTCACATCACCGGATACTGGAATCGTGATCAGTTGCCCGTTCGGCATTTTGATATTCACATGATCACCTTTTCCGTGGCGAACCGTTCCCCCGGCATTGACAAATACCCTGACCGCATCTTTTCCTTTTACCTGATAAAACGAGGTCACGGGTAACGATCCTTTGCTGATTGTTAGTGCTTGTAATTCATCATCCTTTTGCTGTGAGGGATAGAGGGGATCAATCAAGAGGTAAGAAACTCCCAGTCCATACCCCGCTTTTCCCAAAACCCAACCACCTCACATCGGCTAACCCTCCCGTCACTCCAGCCCCGGTTCCGAACCAGAGGGGGTGGCTAGAGGGGGGCCCTGGAAGAGAGATGGGGGTCACCCACTCCAAGGACCTGCTCACTCACCCCCAATCCGGGCCATTATAGCGCCCAGTTTCCCCATCCTGTGACCCGATTTTCCGGTTCCACAGGAAATGGTGTCCACGCGGCTCGAAAAGTCGTTGGATTACGGATATTTTCAAAAAATACCCGATAATCAGGGGGTTCAGACCTGCAAAATAGCGGGCTTTGCGCGGACCTGAAATTTCCCACAACGTGCAGGTAATTTTTGGCCGGGACGGCTGCTGCAACGCGAATACGGGCGAATTTTTGCAGGGTGATTTTTGCGGGTTCCTGCATCTGTCGCGGGAGGTCTGTTTATACTCAGAACGGCCACAGGACCGCACCGGTGAAGAGATTATTCCGGGCACGAATTGGGCGTTTTTTGGAAATCCTGCAAAAAATTGAAGGTTTCTGGGATTATCTGGTTTTCAGCCTGTAAAAACGAGAAAGAAAAGGATCTTCAGGGGGAAATCCGGGGACGTATGGGAGCATTTAGAAAATTGGGGGTGGGAGGGTTGACCGGGAACCTCAAACATTTCAATTGCGCCGTGCTAAATCCAGATATACACCTGCTGCAATGCAGAGACTGACACATATCGGAAGGGGACTGCTACCCGCCTTCGCCGTTGTTTGTGGGAGACCCGGCCGGGTTGACGTAATGAGTGGGGATGATGCTTCTGGGGTCTGTTGAGGACGCAATGACGGCATATACCAGACATCTTTAAAATTAGTGCCCATTCCTCCGATTACCCATATCCCGTTCTTGAAAACAATTACCCCGTGAAGAAATCGCGGACCAAACCCGGCGTGTTCTGTTTCAAGTGTCCAGTTGTTTCCGTCCGGTGACGACCAGATCTCATCATATGCAGTCTCACGGGGATGACTGGTTTGATGGGTCGGCGAATACGAACCACCTCCAACGATCCAGAGTTTATTGTCAAGGACCGCGACCGGCGTAAACTCCATCTTTTTGAAGGGAGCACTCCCATTAACCAGGATCCAGTTTTTTCCATTCTGGGATGACCACACCTCATTTGTTTCAGCCCCGCCAATCACCCAGAGCCGGTTATCGAATACGGCAACGCCCGGGGAGTAGCGCGGGGAAAAATTTGCATTGCTGGTAACAAGAATCCAGTCTTTTCCATCCCGGGACGACCAGACATCATTAATCGCCTTACTGTCATAACCCCCAATCACCCAGAGCCGGTTATCGAATACGGTGACGCCCATGTCACTTCGCGGAGTAAAATTTGCATTAGTGGTGACCAGATCCCAGTTTTTCCCATCCCGGGACGACCATATGTCATTCATTCCACTTTCCTTTGAAGCCCCGCCAATCACCCAGAGACGATTGTTGAATTCCGCGACTCCAAATGAAACACGCGGACTGAAACTCGCGTTACTGGTGATCAGATTCCAATTCTTTCCATCAAATGATGACCAGACATCATTTGTAAAATTGCCACGATCATCAGATCCACCGATAACCCAGAGTTGGTTATCAAACGAGCAACTCCCAAAATATCCCTTTGGACCGAAATCAGCATTATTGGTTATTTCGGTCCAGTTTCCGTACGCTGGTGTTTCAGCATAGGCAATCCCAGTGAGGGTAAAAAAGAGCACGAGAATGGAGAGAACAAAAATTTTCATACAGATCCCGCTTATAAAAAAATAATATTATATATTCCCCGTATTCAGTTTAATAGATGTAGGCCAGGATGTATTCGTTACCGATAATCCGTAGGAAGTCACATCCCATGTTGCCGAATTGATATAACCAGGCATACCTGATGGAATTACACTGTTCCCGTCCCGGTCATTAATGATGATATTGCCGAATGTTATATTGCCGGGGATATAATTAGAATTAAAATTTGTTGTGCTCATTCCAATTATTGTGGGATCCCATCCCTCCAGTACCGTGTATGCCCGGAGGTTCCGGTACGTCAGATTTGAAGACTGCGTGGTGTTAAGCTGGAGAGATGAACTGATACCTAAAGTCAAATCCGTAATCGCTCCAGACCACGACCCTGCATTATAGTACATGTTGCCCTGCATAAGGTCTCCCGTCGAAACTAATTCTCCGGTAGAAGGGATTCCATACCGTCGGGTTGAGTGAAACCCATTATTATTAAACTCCCATGGAGAAATCCACCACGTGGCAATACTCCAGTTTGCCTCATACGGATAAGGATCACCGGCATTATGTCTTATATACCATTCAAGAACTGGCTGGAGCAGATATGTGCCATTTCTGTCTTGAAGGCCATTCCAGATAGTGCTTTGTGATCCGTCAAGAGAAGGATGGCCAGTTGTAAAATTTTTTGTCAACGTAGGTTTCTTGGGAACATTATATCGTGCTGAAAACTGTCCAATGCTGGATATAGGTGCAGTTTCACCGTATTCAATCCATTGTGGGGACAATGTACCCGGTGAGTATGTCTTCATTTTCGATACGGTTTTCTTCCGGGCTCCCGCCGGATTTCCCATAACGGTCAGAATGCGCTTATTGTCATAAAACACGTTGATGGTGTTTTGATTTTCCATGATCAGAGAATTGTCCGGGATCTCGAAGACCGATGTTGCCGGCAGGGATCCGTCCGGTGTACTGACCAGGGGCGTCGTGGCATCATCGACCGCGAACAACTGTTTCCCGGTCGGATCGAACACGGTCGTTATGCTCCCGGAATCATAGACTATAGCACCAAAGGGGAGTTGCGAAACCTCCGGTGTTGCAGATGTTGCGATACGGGACCTGACCGGGGAATTTTGAGCATTTACATTAACCTGAAATTCTCCTGTGACGCTGACCATTAGCGGGCTTTTGTCATACTGTAACTGCGGCAGCGGTTTGCTGTTCTCGCTGGCAGCAAATGCATTCAGTTCAGCCATCTGTACTTTGTCCGATTGTGATATCTCCCCCGCACTCACCATCGGTACCATCGCCATCGCTGCCAGCAGCAAGGCCAGCATTACGACGCTTACTTCGCGTAGTTTCATTTTTCTTACCTCCTGTTTCAATACGCTACGCTCGGAGGCATGGGAAAATCTTCATAAGAATGAAAGATAATGATCACATGCCTACGGGCAGGACCGGGTTCAACACAAAGTTCGACGCTTGGTGAACCCGTCCTTCTTGTTTTCGGGACAAACCCCGGTTATTCCCGATGTGCGATTTATAATTACTAATATATACGATCTCTGTGCCGGGATCCGAACGATTTCCCCTCCCATAAACACCTCGTGAGTTCCGAACAGTCTTTCCCGCAAATGAGTGGGGGGTGGGGGGATTACGGTTTACCGGTTTTCTCGAACAGTTTCTCAGCCGGACACCCGATCTCCCGTTGCTTACAATACCTGCAGGCCAGCCGTCCCCGCACCAGGGCATTCCCGAGGAAACCCAGAAGTAAGAGAGCAATGATGAGGGCGACAACGGTCCAGGAAAATTTCTGCACGAGGAGAACGATTCCTGCAAGAACGGGGATCAGGAACAGCAGGAAATCCGGGACAAGATCTTTCCAGGTCAGGTTCATAGCGCTGAAATTCTTCGGGTTGCCCCGTGCAAAAAACCGGGCGCTCAGCCGGCCTTTGCCAAACGCACAGGTCCTGCCGTAATAGTAACAGTCCACGCAGTGTCCGCTGATGAGCCGGAACTCCAGGAGAAGAATAAAAACCACATACGCCATGACCCAGAAGAGGCTGAACCGGGAAAGGAGGATGACGCCAGTGACATAGATCAAAACCGGTACAAGATTTGACACAACGACAATCGACAGGGGATACTGTTCCCTGCAGCCCGCATCCTGCATACCAGAACTGGTGAACTGTCATCTAATAAATGCTGCTCATTCACATTTGTTCAGGAGAAAATTCCGACCCGCTCCGGAAGTTCGGGGGGCCCCGCCTGCAAATCCAAACGTTTATCGCCCCCCAGTTGAATCATTACGAACCACGAACGGTGTCGCTATGAGTGCATCACGTTTGACAACAACCCGGTTCATGCTGGCGATCGGATCCATCCTTCTTCTCCTTGCAGCGGTGGCTCCGGTTGCCGGGTCGTGCGACCCGGGATACTATACCTACAGCACGAGCAACGGCATGTGCTGCCCCGAAGGCTTCCCGTATGTTTACGGAGGTTCGTGCCACCAGTGCGATTACGGCAGCGTGTACGACAGTTACTCCGGCACCTGTTGTCCGGGCGATTCCCCCCACTATTACGACGGTACCTGCCATGCCTGCCGGGACGGGTACAAACAAACCTCCATGAGCAGCGGGCACTGCTGCCCGGAAGGGTACCCGTATTATTATGACGGAACATGCCACCAGTGCGATTACGGCAGCGTGTACGACAGTTACTCCGGTTACTGTTGTTCGGGTGACACGCCCAACTATTACGACGGTTCCTGCCATACCTGCCGGTACGGATTCAAGCAATACTCCACAAGTGACGGACACTGCTGCCCGGAAGGGTACCCGTATTATTATGACGGCACATGCCATTCAATGTCCGAGGTCGAGAGCAGCGGGACCGGGGTATCGATTCCCGCAGTAACCAGCATCCCGGCGGTGTTCTCAGCCACCCCGACACCGGCCCCCGAACCGGTGGTTGTTATCGTCAATGTCCCGGCCTCGCCAACACAGACGCCTCTTCCGCCATTCATACCCGTTCTCGGGATAGGAGTCCTGTGCGTTGTCCTGGGTATTGCCAGAAAGAACCGGTGATCTCCGGGCATCTGATCGCCCCCTTTTTCCTTTTCGCCAGCGTTCCGGCAATGAACCATGAAGAGTGCAATACTCTGCCTTTTTGCATAGCCCGTTGAGAGCGGAGCCGGGCAATTCTCTCCCGTGAAAAACCGGCATCCCGCAGCCGGTCCCGGACCCGTACCGGGCCGGTTGTCCCGCCTTTGCATCACGGGAGGGAAAGGGGCCATTGCCCGGAGTTCCGTGCAAGGTTAAAAAAAAAGCCGAAAGAAAAATAAAGGATTCTGTTCACGACTGCTTCGTGAAATTCATTGCAATACTGTCGAACCGGTCCATCTCTGCCGTCTTTAACGGGACGTACAGTTCATAGCTGACCGGCGTATCCAGGGTCAGGTTCCGGTTCATCGTGATCTGTGCAGCAGTTCTCCCTTGCGACCGGACATCGATACCGATATCATAGTTTGCCGGCCGGGCATTCCTTGGTATGATCGTCAGATCGATCCTGACAACATTCCACGCAGGCTGTGCAGGCACACCGCTGCAACTGGTACCGCCGAGCAGGTTGGGATCCAGGTAATGGGTGACATAGCGTTCCACCGTTGTGGGTTCCGGGGCATAATCCTTGATATTCGCCGTGATGAAAGCGAGCATCAGATCCTTGGGAATGGCGACAAGGTAGGATTTCGGGGGCTGGATGCCGTACCCGGGATCCGCTGCAACCTGTGGCAACACGGCCCTCATGCCGCAGTCAGGAATATCCGCGTTGAAATAATTTTTCGTGAATTCGAGAGCAAGGATCTGGGGATCGTCCGACGTTTCTTTTACCGTGGTTTGCGGCACCTGCGTATTTGTCGAGACCGGGAGGCTCGCAATTGCCCTGCCGGCGGGACTCGTTGTTACCGGGGGAGATTGTGACGGCGTCGCGGCAGGAGTGAGTGTCGGCACCAGGGGAGCAGTTGCAGCAGAGGGGGTTACTGACAGGGTGGCAACAACAGGCCCTCCCGGGGAGGGGGAGGAGGTACATGCTGCTGAGAATACGAACCCGAAAACCAGTACCATGCAGAAAAAACAGAGCAGATTCCCTTTCATCGATCCAGTATCTGCCGGGCCGGTAATGAATGTGTTCATTCGTTCTGCAGAAATGCACATGAACGGGATTCAAATCCGGATCACAAAAAAACCGGATTAAGTCTGTCAGCGAGAACCTGGTTGACTGAATTGAGACTGACTAAAAATGGTTGAAGGAATCATAGGGACGGTTCAGTGAGAACAACCGCACTCACCCGCTAACCCCCCAAGGGAGAAATACAATGCATATCCGCACATGCATTTTTTTAAGAACAGACTTATTTTTAAGATCCCATGAGGGAAAAATGACATTGTGATCATTTTTATCCTTGACCTTACATACCACTCACGTATCCCATGTATTTTTTCTTTCACTTGATTACCGGCATTATCCTTGGATTTCTGCTTGCGGAAATCCTTTGCGATCGCCGGTGGATCATACCCTGTTCTATAGGTGCGGTTCTTCCGGATCTGATCGATAAACCTCTCGGGCATATCATATTTGCATCAACCCTCGGCTATGGGAGGATCTATTGTCACACCCTCCTCTTTTTCCTGATAATCCTGGTTATCGGGATTATAGTCTGGAAATACTGGAAATCACCGGTTTTTCTGGCACTATCGGTGGGGATTTTCTCCCACAGCATTCTTGATCTCATGTGGCTTGAGATGGAAAACTGGCTTTACCCGCTCATGGGACCATTCGGGAATAAATTATCCGCGGATTATTTCATCACCCTCATCAACGGCGAGCTTGCCAATACATCAGAAGGTATTCTGGTAATCCTGATCGGTGCGGGTTTTCTTGTGTATCTTGCACATGGCCATTCCACCATGAAGAGAAGTGCCAGGTTTTATCGTATTCTCAAAAATATCATGAAAGCCGTTGCACTGGTCCTTTGCATGGTTTCCGGAATTGTTATCGGGCTTGGTCTGGATAAAACCATCATTCGGGGGATGAAAAAAATGCATCTGGCATTTATCGGGTGGAGTCGTCCCGAGGAATTCATTATCGGGGGGATAGTTATTGCCATCGCAGCCTGGCTGGTCTGGCGCTGGCAGGACAGGATCGGTGAACAACCGGCCCAATGACAGGTCAGGAGATATTGTTCGGCGGTCTTTTTGGTCGCTATCCTGCTTCGGTAAAATTTAGGGTTCTGCAAAGCCGGTTGATCTGCGGTCACGATGATGAGGGAACGGGAGCCCGGTGAAACCGGCCGGCGATGAACCAGGTTCGCAGGCACGGCCCGCCACCGGGGGATTGGAGGAAGCTCCAAGGAATAGGGGGCACAGGCAAGAGACCGGGTTCCGGGGCTGGAGCAGGCCAAAAAAACCCGGAATCCCAATACATCGCTTTATCGTATCACCCGCCAAGTAAGCATCAACCCTATGCAGAATACTGAAAAGAAGATCAAAATAATCCGTGACAAGTTGAGCAGGATCGGTATCGGGGAAAAAAGCCTGACCGATGAAGCCATCCTTTCCTTATACAGCATCAACCAGTACGGCAACCTGTGTGGGCTGCCAAGGACTCTGAAACCCACCCTTTAATCATTTCCCGGACGGGTCAGCCATCCCGTGAACCGCAGGCATTTTTCTCTCATCACAAGGACAGATCAGCCAGAAGCCCGGGTACAAATTGAATACCCGACCCTGGTTCCACGACACACCCTGCACAAGGATCCAGGGATCAATGAGGGGAGAAGATCAGGAACCGGTACCGCATTCACAAGGGACCGTTCCCGTGTTGCACCCGGGTGTCCTCTTCAACAGTCTCCATCTCTTCCTCACGATGAATCTCCTGTTCAGCCTGGCCACGGAAGAAGAGATGCTCGATAACAAGAGCGGAGAAGATCCCGACAATAAAAGAGTTGGCAAGGACCGGTTCGATCTGGGTGTTCATTAAGGTCTTTGTGGTGACCGGGAGGAATGCGATGAGGGTGGCAAAGATGAGGGCAATGCCTATCACAAGACCGGAATTATACCCGATGCCCCCGCTCCGTTCCTTGGCAAGGCTGAGCGTTGCTGCAAACATCCCCCCGAGCAGGTAGATGAAGAGGCACGCGATAACGATCGTGGGAATCGCCATCAGGGTCGAGACGATCACCGGGGAAAACCCGATGATCACAAAGAGGATGCCGGCAATCGCAAGCGGGTACCGGGAAGCCTGCCGGCTCGCAAGGACAACGTTCATCGAGAAGTTGGAGTTCGCACAGCCGATGGTCCCAAGAAGCCCGGCCGCAACACTGGAGAGCCCCGTTATGGCCATGCCGGAGCGGAACCGGCGGTCCATCCCCTCGGGCTTGAGGGAGAGTTCCATGGACTCAACCGCGGAGAAATCGATGACCAGGACCGTAAAAAAACAGAACAGGAAGGCGACGAGAAGCGGGAGGCTGAAATCGAATCCTGTCGGGATGATCCCGGTGAACAGCCCGAACGGGGCGCTGCTGATGGCCGGGACATGGAAGGGGAAGATCACGACATACAGGACCACGCCGAGGATCATGGCAAGCGGCAGCAGGAGCTGTTTTGCCATCCCTTTGAGAAACCCGGAAAGGCCGAGAATGAAGAGCGTGAAGAGGATGGCAAAGGCAAGGTAATCGGTCGGGTTCGCAGCCGCGGATTTCGGGATAATCAGGCCGAGGATCATGGGAGTAACGGCAAAACAGCCCATCAGCAGCACGGTCACGATGATGTTGAACGTGAAGATCTTTTTTAAGAAATGGTGGGCCTTGACAGCCGCAAGACCGCAGATGGCGAGACCGCAGATGGCCATAGCAGTGAAGATTGCATTCGTGGTGTAGGCAAGCCCGGCACCCACGCCGATGATGATGATGGCCGTGGGACCAACACCGATGGGCAGGCGATGGCCGATGAACACCTGGAGGATCTGGAAGATACCGCTCACGACAAAGACAGCCTGGATGACCTGCATCTGGAGGGCCGGGTCGGCATACAGCATGGGCGCGATCATCATCCCGTAGATCAGGGCCGATGGCATCAGGATGATGAACCACTGGAGGGTAGCAATTGCCAGGGTTCTTGCCGGGGGGATCTCATCGATCTGCGAGAGAAGTTTCATGGGGCCTCGTTCATGGGAGCTGCATAAGCAGGTATACCGTACAACAACGGGCCGGATCTCAAGGTTCCGCCAAGACCGGCCCATATCCTACAGAAAATGAAATCTGTTATTATAAAAGAACCATTGTTTTTTCCGGCACGCTTCTGCAAGATGAAGGAAAAACGGGACCGGTTATGCCAGATCATTCAGCGTTATTGAGGAGAGGATCCGGTCCCGCAGGTTCTGGTATTTCCTGAGATTTGCCGTATCCGAGATGTAGGCAAACCGGTAATTGTGGTGAAGGGTGACGAAATTCTTCATTGTATACGCTAACGGATACGCAGCAGATCCCTTCGGCATGGTGACGGTATGACTCGAAGTCATCGTGTTCCCGCTCTTCGTGTAGGTATAATCGCTCACAACGGTACCCGGAACATCTGGATAATTGACGGTCACCAGCTCTTTACACCACTCCTGGGACGGGTTCAGCACATAATTCCCATTGAAAGTATCCAGAAAATCTGAGGTGAACGCCACAACGTTCTGCTTCTTGTCCGCACTCGTGAAGGTTACGATCCGCGAGGATTTTTTGAGCTGTTCGTTATCAGAGAAATCAAACGGGCCTATGGTTTTGAGCTCTTTCTGGTAACACCGCTTCGTTGCAGTACTGATACAGTTATACGAGGCATAGAGAGAGTCTGACACCGTCCATGCTGACGGGTAATCCAGGCTGAAGTCGTTGTCAGCATAGCGGACAAACCGGATCTCTGACACGTCCACCGGATCGGGGCTGGCTGTCGGGGTCACGATAGTGGTGTTTTTCTTGACAACAGGAATCACCCGGGTTGTTACGTTCACCGGTGCAATCGTTTTTGTCGTTGTATTCGCAACCGGGGTCGGTGCAGACGGGGTGATTGCGGGAATGCTATCGGAGGAATCTGACGATGTACAGCCGGTACTGACAACAAAACCGGAAACCACGATGAGGAGGACAAAAAAGATACCGGTTTTTTTCATAGGTGTTCGTTATTACCCGGGATAGGTTCAAGGTTCATACGTGCATCTCTCCCATCACAAAAATGAGGGACTGGTTTCCGGATCAGGGATACGGGTAAGCGTGGTAGTCCATCTGCATCCGGATCTTCTCCCGCACGTCCCTGCCTGCAATTTTTTCGCACAGGAATAGTCCAAGATCAATCCCCGAGGTCACCCCGCCGGCAGTGATGATATTTCCGTCCTCCACGATCCGTTCGGCCAGGACTTCCTTTGCAAACGGCCGGAGAGTTGTCAGGAGCGCGGGATGGGTCGTGGCTTTCCGGTCATAGAGCATTCCCGCAGCCCCGGCAAGCAGCGCTCCCCCGCAGAACGCAACAACGGTTGTCCGCCCGGACGCAACCCGGATCCAGCTTAAGAACCCCGGGTTGTTCATGAGTTCCATAACCCCGTTTCCCCCGGGGATTACCACATAATCGAACTGCGAGAGATCCCGGCGGATCGAATCCGGGATGAGGACGAGCCCTTCAGAGGTCCGGGCGGTTTTTGCCTGGCCGCAGACCTCGTACTTAAGGTCAGGAACAAAACCCATGGTCCGGAGCCGGGTAACGGGATCGTATGCCCCGGCGAGATCCAGCAGCGTCAGGCCGTCATACACAACAAACACTATCGCAGTCACGTTAACACTACTCCTGCCAATTCCGGTCTGCAGGTTAACCGCCGGAGCTCTTGAGGGAGGGTACAGGAAGCAGGTGTACAGGTGGGGGTTCCACCGCTTCCCACGAGCAGCGTCAGCGCCGGTTCCCGTTCGCCTTTACGTCGGTCTTCCGCCCGCAGGTCGGACACTGGTACAACGCATTGCCGCGGCCGTCGGCCCATACCCGTTTCATGGGGGTATTGTCGTGAGTACAGACAGGGGTCTCAATATCTTCCATACGTTTTCCTATGGTTAGCGTCTACGGCTGGATATATGAACTTTCCAGTGGGACAGGAAACGCGTGGCCCCGCAGCCGTATCCACCGGGCCTGGCCGTCCGGTACCCGGCGACAGGGAAGAAGGGAAAGCCGTAATACGCACAACAGCCAACCACCCATTACGGGTTGAAAGAGCATGGCCGATATTCAGAATTTTATAGGTTTCGCACAGCAGGAACGGCTCATCAAGGAATATGCCGGGTTCAGGATGTACTCCCCGGTCAAGGCAAAGATCAACCTGTCCGTGACCAACAAGCGGCTGATCATCTATTCTTCGGTTAACAATTTCTTTGTGCTGGACCAGGGCTCGCTCTTCCAGCAGATCGCCATCAGCGAGATTCGGGGGCTGGATGTGATCCAGGCAGTCCGGTATAACTTCACCCTCCTCGCAGGCTCGGTGATCGCTCTCATAGCCGGCCTTGGTGCAGGCCTTGCCGGCTCTGCGATCAGCCAGGGCAGCAGCATCCCCCTCCTCATGGGAATTGTATTCTGCATCCTGGGTATTATCGGTATTCTCTTCTTTGCCCTGCGGCCAAACCGGATCTTCCGGTTCATTGTCCGGGGACAGGCCATTGATCTCAATCTCGGGGAGCTCTCAAAAGGTTCCCCGGTCATACGAAGCGGCTCTGACCTCCAGGGGATTGTCGAGGAACTCGGCGCCCTCATCATCCAGATCCAGGACGGGACTATCTGATTCCGATGGCACTCTTCTTTTGTCTGTGGGATCAGTGAAGGCGATGCACCGTACCCGCGAGGTTCGAGACCGACCGGGTGATATCCAGGGCAACCCCGTCCGCCGGCCGGATCTCAAGGTGGATGGTATCGTCATTCACCGGGGGCTGTGAAGGGCACGCACTGATCATGAACTCGGCGCCGGATGTGAGCTGGTTGTCGGGTGCGGGGGAGTTGATCCGCTCGTACACCGCCCATGTCCCCGAGTTGGCCTGGCATCCCGCCGGGTTGTAGGTGTCCGGGTCCATTTGCAGCGTCTCAAACACCGTGGCATTGGTATAGACGACAGTCACGCGCCCGAAATCAACTTTTGTTGTCCCGAATGCAACCCGGCAGGAGAAGTTGATCTTCACCAGCTGCCCGGAGACCGGGTCCGTAACGCCGTACACCCCGCCGATTGGCCCGAGCACGGAATCTGCCTGGTTCACGGCAGAGTAAATGACTTCCTGGCTCTTCTGGGTGACAAAGAAACCCGTGTTGAGCACAACGTACGAGAAGACGGCAGCGACAACGACAAAGGCAATGAGAACAACAGCTGCTTCAAGGCCGGTAAATGCCGAGTCCTGCACCGGTTTCTTCATCCAGACACACGTCTTTCCCGCCCGTAATTTGCGGGCTTGTTACCCTATTTTCTGTTCCGGGACAGTTTATGCATATCTGTTTGCAGCACTTTCACATCCCGCCTGCCACCTCCTGATGGGCAGGGGCAATCGGATCCTTGAGTGATAGCATGAAGCGAAAAGAACTCGACGGGCTTATCCTGCGGTGGAAGTATACCACCCGGGCGCTGAAGATCCACGAGCAGGCATACGGGAAGTACATGACAGACCTGCTTGAGAAAAGGACGGACGCGGAGCTTGCTCTCTTCAGCGACCCGGTCGAAGCTGCCGCGTTCTTCTGCCTGCTCGACCTTGTGGAAAAGACGTTTGACCTGCCGCTTCCGGCGCCGGCCCGGCCTTTGAAAGAGAAGTCGCTAGCGGTCTGGCAGGAAACGTGAGCGCGCTTTTTTATGGGGCGTCGTCTTCCGGCTCGTCATCCCACGGGTGAAGGAGCCGGCCCTTCCGGATAACAATCTCGGGTGCGGGTCTCCCCATTCCCCAGGACGGGTCGTCCAGCAGGGCATCCGGGTCTGCCCGGATAACGGTGACGACCGTGTCCGGGAGTTCGTCGTCCCGCAGCGGCGGCATCTCGACCGGCTCTGCCCATTCGCGGCTCTCGTCACGGGTCACGTCCTCTACGGCAATCGGGTACTCGGAGGGCTCCGGTGCAATGTCCAGGGGAACCGCCGGTACATCCGGCATTTCGTACGGCCTCAGCGGGGGCATCTCGATCTTCTCTTTCTCTTCCAGCCTGATCTCTCCTGACTCACATTTGCAGGGGAGAAATGATAAAGGATACTGCACCTGCCGGAGTTTTTTTTGGGCCGTGAAAAGTTAGGAAACCGGTCCGGCGCATTTCCGATACATTTCCTTTGGAAAAGTACCCTTCTGCCACGGATTCAGGTTTTTATGGCGGGAGCGCAAGAGTTCCTTGGATCATGCATGTAACGATCGATCGTTCGTACTGTCTTTCCTGCGGGGCCTGCTGGAACAGCTGCCCGGAAGTCTTTTACCAGAACCCGTGCGACGGATTTTCAGAGATCGCAGAACCGTTCCGGTTCAGCAATGACCGGGCAGACGGGTTTATCCCGGAAGATCTCGGGGCATGTGCACGGGAGGCTGCCGGCCTCTGCCCGGCCGGGATCATTACTGCTGAAGACGGGTAATCCATCCTGGGCACGGGTCAGCGGAACGGTTCCTGCTCGCCGTGTACCACCGGTTCCTCGGGCTCGTACAGCCAGCAGGCAAACAGCCTCGAGAGCGCCGGCATTGCAAGCCAGGCAAGGACGGGTACAAGGATGGTAGCACCAATAAGCTTCTGGACGATCAGCGCCTGCGATTCCACGAAGGGATTGATCAGGACCGCGATGATGAAGGTGAGCGGGAAGACCGCGATCCAGGTCACGATAGCCTGGCGGTATCGTTTCGGGGGTTTTACCACGTGCTGCCCGGGAAGGGTGAACCAGGTCTCAAGGCCCGTGAGAACCTCCATGTGGGGCGGGGCAATCGTGAGGGTCCGCTCGGTCTCAAGCCAGGCATGATATGCCGGCGATGTATGCCACCGCTCGAGCTCGACTCTCGATGCGAACTTGTACACCACCCGGTACACCCCGTCGTTGCGCTTTCCCGGCCGGAATATCGTTATCCCGAGGTTTGCCGGAATGGCACCGAACACTTCCATGAGTTTTTTTAATTCTGCCTCGAACTGAGGTTCGAAGCCTTCTTTTACGTAATGGATCCGCACAACCGTAATAGGTTCATCGGGGGGTACTGTCATGGTTATCACCCACTCAGGTTCCTATGCAACCCGCAGCTTAATGGGAGTATCGGAAAAACGTACCGGCAGGGAGAACAACCGTAAAAAAGGGAGCCCGGTTCAATGACCCGGTTTCTTGTACACTTTTTCGGGATCAAACACTTTGGTCCCGACAATCTGCCCGTCAAGCGTCCGGAAGAAGCAGGACATGTAGCCCGTGTGGCAGGCTGCACCGGTCTGTTCCACCTCGTAGATGAGACAGTCCTCGTCGCAATCGGCAAGCACCCGCAGGACTTTCTGGAAGTGGCCGCTCTCCTCGCCTTTCTTCCAGAGTTTCTTCCTGCTCCGGCTGTAGTAGTGGGCAAACCCGGTCTCCTGCGTGAGCCGGACTGCCTCATCGTTCGCGTACGCCATCATGAGCACTTCCCGGCTCCGTGCATCCTGCACGATTACCGGTATAAGCCCGTCTGCAAATTTCAGGTTCAGCATGACAATTCCCTCAGGTAAAGAGTTTCATGATTGCAAAGAGGATGTCCCCGAAAACCACCGCGGTGATGAACCCGGCCGTGATCGGGATGATGAAAGGCACCGCGTAGGAGATCCAGACCGTGCCGGCTTTTTTGTAGAGCGCGAGTTCTTTTTTGAACTCTTCCGGGTGTTCGCGGAGATCCTTGGTGTATACCCGGTCCGTCCCGGCATACATCCGGCGGAGGGAGTCAAAAAACCCGATGAACTTCCGGTTCACCTTACCGTCCGTCTCCTCGAACTCTTCCATGACAAATCCCCAGGAGTCCTGGATCGTATCGCCCTGCACGGGAAACCCGAAAAAGCGGTAGCTTACGGGGGCCCTGTTGCCCCGGATGGCGTTGATGACAAAGATGCCGAGCGGGGCCGCAAGGTTGAGGATAAGGGCATTGACCAGCACCGAGAACGCAAGGAACCCCAGCGGGGGATTTCCGAGAAGCGGGGTGAAGGGGAACGTGGGAACCGCAAGCGAAATGAAGATGAGCGCCCAGGCATCTGCTCCGCCAAAGAGGTGCATCCTCCCAAAGACATAGAAGACCCCGCAGAAGACGGCGGGGAGGAGGAGGAGGAGCGCCGGCGAGCCCCAGCCACCCTTTGTGAGGAACTGGAGTATCCCTGTTATCGCGAAGATCAGGATGATCAGCACGAAGTACCAGCGTTCAATGGCCTCGGAGATATTGGTCTCGGGTTTCTGTTTTCCCTTGCGGGCCTTCACCGGGGGAGTACCCTTGTATTCCCGGTAGCTGACGTAAAGAAAAATCCCGGCAAACATCGCGTACCAGGGAACCAGCTGGAAATTGACGGACGGCGCAAGGACAAACCACGAGAGGACCGGGAGGACAAGAACGACGGCAAGGTAGTACCAGAGTGCAGATTTTTTGTAATACCCGGTAAGACCGAGGGAGTCGGTCCTGCCCCGGTTGTCAAGATAATCTGCGAACAGGAAACTTGCAACAAGGGCTAAGTACCCGAACAGGAGGCTTAAGTTTGCCGTTGTCTGCCAGATGAGCCAGCCGGTACAGACAACGCCGACAGCAAGCATGGGGAGCCAGTGGATGAAGGGCACCCGCCGGTCTCTGATATCCAGGTACGAGGTATAGATCAGGGTGGCGAGGACCGCAACCGCCGAGATCACCATCGGGTAAAATATTTCCATATGTCCCGTATACCGTTTTTTTTTGGAACACTTATGTATGGCGATGAGCGGGAGGCCCGGAAACCCGCATAACTATAACATAAGCGGCATACGAATATTCCTCGTGAGACCGTGAGGGTGACGATCGTTTGACCGGCACCCGCACCTTGAGGTGGAACGTCTTGAAGATACAACCCCAGCTCGATCAGATAATATGCGGTTCACCGGTTCTCGGTACCTATCCCCTGCCCGGGCTGCTCCGCGTTGCCGGTGCCGGCCGGGTGAGTGGTATAGCGGTTGCAAAAGACGGGGAGCAGGCGTTTTACCTTGCACTCCTGGACGGCGAGCCGGAGGGGGCAGTCTATGCGGATGAGAAAGGGGAGCTCTACGGGGACAAGGCCGTTGTGCACCTGACCGGCCGGGAGCAGTTTGTGGTAAACGGGGTTGGATCCGATCTGGTCACCGCCCTGGTCATGGGATGCAGGATCTTCGAGAAGTCGCACATCCGTGTGAACCTGACAGAGGATATCCCCGAGGTAGGCCGGAAGGCCGGGGGAGTGGGTGTCCTCACCCTCAAAGTCATGCAGAACAACGAGCCAAGGGACGGGTACCGGATCTCGATCCGGAAGGAGGGGCAGGTCGTGGCAAGCGATGTCACTACCGATGGCGGGAAGGCCCGGTTCCGCCTCGTGCATGGGAATTACGACTGTATCGTGCAGGACCGCCAGGGCGCGATCTTCTCGTCCCGCATAACGTTCGATGCCACCCACGCGATCCTGGTCGTTACCATTTAATCTGCATATCATCCGTTTTTTTCCGATCCAACGCTAAATAGGTCGCATTACAGGAAAAAGGCCGGTACCTTTTATATCGGATCAGGACAGATCATTGCTCCATGAAGATCGGACGCGAGGATTTCGAAGCGCTTATCCGCGGGGAAAAGACGATTGCTCCGTATATAGAACTGGATCCGCTCGATGGCGTTTATTCCGTGTTCGGTGTCAGGACGGCGGGTAACCCCAACTACCTGATCAAATCAATCTACGAGATGTACGAGACAAACCTTGACCGGAAACTTGCCGTAAAAGCGGTGCGCAAACTCTTCCGCTCGGTGGGTGCCGGATCAATCGGCCTGGACAGGTTCCTAAAAAAACTGGGCATGGACTTAACGCCGCCCGAGTTTTTGATGCTCGTCTTCAAGCTCCAGCACCAGCAGGGATGGGGAGCCCCGTTCGAACTCGTGGAAGCGGGCGAGAGGAGGATCGTGCTGCGCACCCGGCACACCTTCGAATCCGAGGTTATGAAAGCCTGGAACATGCCGGTCTGCGGCATTCACCAGGGCTGGATAGAGGGGGTTCTCAAGGCAGTGACCGGCAGGAACTGGTTCTGTATCGAGAAGACCTGCCATGCCAGGGGCGACGAGTACTGCGAGTTTGTCATCGACCAGGTTGAACCCAGCTGGAAATTCAAGGCCGAGGCAGTTGTCCGGGGCGACTCGGCGATCACCGAGTTCATCGAGCACAAACCCCTTGCCGGCTCAATCCGGCTCATCGACGAGCCGGTTGTCATGATGCCCCGCTTCATCTTCACCTCAATGACCACCTCTTTGAAAAAGACCATGGGGGAGGCACCGGCAAGCGGCGTGAATTACCGGGCATACCTGGACATGGGAAAGGAGAATGTCGAGCATTACAAGAAGATGGGAATAACCAGTCCGGGCACGCTTGCGGACATGGCCTTTACCTTCTACTCCCAGATGGGCTGGTTCAGGATCATCAGAACGGAGTGGGACGAGGGCACGAAGACCAGGACCATGACACTTGAACACACGGTGGAGTCGGAATCGTTCGGCACTACCGGCAAGAACGTCTGTTACTGCACGGCCGGTCTCCTGGCCGGGATCATTGAAGGTTCCTTTGGGATCAGGGTGCAGGCCCGCGAAGTCATGTGCCGGTCAAAAGGGGACGAACACTGCGTCTTTACCATTACCAGCAAATAACCCCCGCATACCCTGTTTTAAATATTTTATATACCAAGTTTAAACAAATATGATCAGAATTCAAGGTTGACCCATGCCACCTATTCCCCGGATCCTCATAGTCGAAGATGATGACATCATCGCCAACCTGATAACAACAATGCTGGAACGCAAGGGGTACGCGGTTGTCGGGAAAGTGGGCTCGGGGGAGGAGGCGATCCGGAAGGCTGCGGAGCTGGAACCGGATCTCGTCATCATGGACATCAATCTCAACGGGCAGATGGACGGGGTGAACGCGGCAAGGTTCATCTTCCAGCTCTTCCATAACCCGATCATCTTCTTGACCGCCCTGTACGATGAGGCCCTGCTCGAACGTGCCAAGGGAGCCCAGCCTCTCGGGTACATCCTCAAGCCGTTCACGGACAAGGAACTGGGATCCAACGTGGAGCTCGCCCTGTACAACCATGCCTTCCGGAAAAAGTTCCTGGACGCCTTCCCGGTGGGGGATCCCAAGAAAATCATGGCGGCCCTGGATGCCATTATGATTCTCGATACCCGGGGAAAGATTGTCTTTTTCAATCCCTATACGCCCCGGCTGCTGGACATCCCTGAGGACCAGATCCTGATGCATCACTGGAGAGAGACGATGATGCTCGTGAATGATCAGACCAGCGAGGAGCTCAAGGATCCCGTGCCGGAAGTAATAAAACAGATGCTCGTGGTCATGCACGAGTTCAATACCGCCATGGTCACCCGGACCAACAAGAGCCGGAAGGTCAGCGTCATTGTGCGGCCGATCAAGGACGATCACAACGAACTCCTGGGTGTGCTGATGCACATCAAGGAGAAGACGCTCGACCAGATCAAGATGGCAATAAAGAAAAACTGACCCTCCCCTCGCCGTTTTTTAAATCCGGTTACCGGCATACCATACCGGGGCCCTGATGCAGGAAGACATCATACCGCATTTTTGGTACAGTTAACTCGCGTTCATGTGCGTTTCACCGGGTCCGTTTTTTCAATCAGGGTCTGCTGAAATTTTTTCAATCGCGATCATAAGGTGTTGGTAAACCTGCCTACAGTAGGATAATTATCCGTTTGTAGGATAATTATCCAACAGCAAATCATTTTCTCCGGGGTGCGTTGTCCGGTTGATCAGCCAAAGGTCGATTAAAAAATTCCAGGCAGGGGCTGAGGGGGTGATTGAAAATTTTTTGCCGGAGATCGATTGCGATTAAAAAAACTGCCGCACATGGTGATGCAGACATGCATTCACAAGAAAGCTGAAACACGAGCGAGTGCACCAGATCAATCATTTCACTTCATCTGGCTTACAAAGGAATGCCCTGTTTTGCATCCTGCCATTAACGGATGATCAGAGACGAAAAACATCCCGGCCTTGCCCCGCTCGTACCGGGGCCCTGAGCAGAGGGGCACTTATGCGAGAAGGATTTTGAGGATCCCGGGTGTGAACGCCCGTTACTCTGCGTATCTCCAGGGCAGGTACCAGGGGCAGATAGGGACCCTGTATGAAAACGAGAGGAATCAGGACTTCTGCTTTTTCTTAAAAAGGGCTTTTGTGAACCGGTCTATGAACCCTTCTTTGACGACAACCGTCTCTTCTTCCTTGTAAGCAACGCCAATCATATCGGACGCAATCCTCCGTATGGCTTTTGCAGCCGGGGACGCGGGATACCTGATGACGATGGGGATCTTTGAGGAGGAGGAACGCCGTATATTGGGATCTTCCGGTATGATCCCGAGCACACGTACCCCGAGCACTTTCTCCATCTTGCGGGTTATGACCTCGGTCTTATCCGGGTCAACCCGGTTGATGATCGCACCCTTGATGTGCCCCCCGACAACTTCGGTGAGGATCTTGGTCTTGAGGGCATCGACAATCGAGGAGAGCTCCGGGTTGACGACAAGGATCACCTCATCGGCAACCGCCAGCGGTACAACCCCGTCCTTGCTGATCCCGGCCGGGGCATCGATCAGGAGGAACTCGCAGCGTTTGACGAGTTCGGTCAAGACTTCCCGGATCCGGTCGGGATCGGCCTCCTGGAATCCCTGGAGCGAGATCCCGCTCGGGATCACCTTGAGGCCGGCCGGCCCTTCGTAGATGGCGTCAGCGATGTTGCCCTTGCCGGCCAGGACCTCATGCAGGGTAACGGGAGCGTCCTGCAGCCCGAGGAGGAGACCCACGTTCGCCATCCCGATATCCGCATCCATTAAGTAGGTCACCTTCCCAAGCTCGGCAAGCATGGTCCCGAGATTGACGGAGACCGTGGTCTTACCGGTTCCCCCTTTTCCGGAAGCGATTGTGTAAACCTTGACCATTGGCCCCCCTGATGTGGTGAAAATCTCCCGTTCAGGTTATGGATAGGCTCTCTGATATTCGTGTTATATCCATGAGTTTAAAATAACTTTTGTGTCAGATTCAATATTCCCGCAGATTTCGTCCGATATCTCATTATTCGCCCGAATTATCCCGATAATGTCGGAACCTTCGTGGGCAATACCGATGATCACTGCACCGGGGGTCTCGAACAGGGGGCTGCTCACATAAATTTCTGCAAAGCGGGCTGCATCGATCTCTGCACCATCCGGGCTGGTGGAGGCAATAACGAGACCGTCACAGGTGGCAAGAGTGACCGAATCAAGGGAATACTTTGTTGCGAGGGCGGCGAGGCTGTCGGAAAGATCCCGTTTCCCGCTGACGAGATCGATCTGACGTGCCACGGGAGGCTCGGGTTCTTTTCGTACCGGTACAGACTTCCGGGCCGCAGGAATGTGCAGGACCGTTTTTGATTCCGGCTGGTAGGCGAACTTCCGGCCCGGTGTTGGACCGGGAGCAGCAGTCCTGGCCGGAACAGACCTGCGACGAATTCGGAGAACAACGACAAGGACAAGGATACCCAGTACGGCAATAACCGCTGCGGGCAGCAGCCAGGTGTCAGGGAATGGAAGAAGGCTCATGATAATCGTACCTGTTCCCGGGCGTTTCAGCGCTCCAGGAGATGTTCAAGATCGAGCTGTTTTACGAGAGTTCTGCAGTCACCGCGAATCTTGTTGGTGACATTTTCAAGATCCAGGGAGTCAAGCGTCTCCATGTCCTGATCAAAGCTGGTGGAGCCGGAACCTGTACCATCCAATCCACCATCTGCTATATCGTGCTCATCCTGCAGGGTATTACGCGGGGCAGAGCGGGAGGCGTTATGGGGCGTGTGAGGCTGAGCGGAAACCATTTTTTTGGGAGTGTGTGACCGGAGAATGACCGTTTCCGTTCCTGAAGGTGATCCCGTTCCTGCGGGAGGGTTCGCATCAGCCAAGGATACAGAGAGATGATGGGATTTTGCGATACGGGCCACTGCCAGTATGCCGGGTTTCTTTACGAGGGCCTTTTTGTTGAATTCAAGAGCCAGCCGGAGCTGGGCTTCATCGAGCAGGGTAATGGCAGCATCCCCGGTCTCGTCCAGGAACGGGAGAAGGTCCAGAAGACCTGCATCGCCGTACAGGGCCATGACCTTTGCAAGGATACAGTCCCCATGCCGGAAGACCAGGGTCCCTTTCCCGGCAGGATACGAGAGCGTGCAAATCCCACAAAACCGCTCGTGTCCGAGCGCCTCAAGGATGAGACGGATCTTCTCGTGTTTTTTTATCTCACGAAATGTCCCTCTCGGAAGCTGCATGGTCTTTTATCTTGGCTACTTTTCCCTAAATACTTTCTTTGACACGTCAGCGGGCTTCCATTCACGAGGTTGGTGAAGAACCGTTTTTCCGTACAGGGTTTCCCCGTACGAATCGGCGACAAATTGTTCACGGAAACCCGGGAGCCTGGAGGAATTAAACGGGATGCAGGGAGAGATCAATCTTTTAATAAGAAATGAAAGAGAGAGAGTGGTTTATCAACGGGTGGAATAATGCTCAAACCGTTACTTGAGGAATTCCTGAAAGTGGAAGGGGTAACCGCTGCCGTGGTAGTGGGAAGAGACGGTTTTGTCATCGAGAGCGCCGTCTCCGGCAAAGTAGATATCGACGCACTGGGAGCCATGGCATCAACCGGCCTTGGGACCTCTGAAGTGATGGGAAGCACGCTCGGGAAAGGCGAACTGCTGCAGATGATCGTTGAGCTGGAAAAAGGGCCGATCCTCCTCTCCCCGCTCTCACCGGATGAACTGATCGCCATTGTTGCGGACAAGAGTTCCAATGTAGGGCGGATCCGGTACGAACTGAAGAAGAACAAAGAACGCATAGTGGCTGCACTGTGAACCCGGTTCTATGAATTTTCCTGCCGGTACCGACAAGGGGATCGTGACAGATCCCAAAGAGGAATCATTTATCCGGAAACTCAGTACGTTCCGCGGAGCCTGCCAGATCGAGACTGAACAGGGATACGGGTTCATTCTCATCGATAACGGGAGACAGGCTGCCGCCTATTTCCGGACCGGCGACCAGGTGTTTTCCGGCAATGCTGCCCTTGCCTATATCCAGGTGCCCCCTCTCGAGGAGATGCACCTCCTTGAACTGCGGGTGAGGGAATACGATGATGCTGAATTTTCCCTTGCTCTCCAGATCGCAAGGTTCGAACACATTCTCTGCACAGCCCAGGGGCTGGAGGGGGCTGCAAACGAGAAAGACCTCCCGACACGTTCTGAAAAAATCCCTGCACTGCTCAATGAAAATGCATTGAATAAACTCATGAGCATTCCCGGTGTGATCGCAGTTTCTGCCTTTTTCGATGGTTTCCCGGTCCAGTCCGCAGGCGATGCAGATTTCGAACTCGTGGCCGTATCAGCAGAGGATTTCATGCGGGCCGGAACGAGAATTGCACAGGAGATGGGGGTGGGGGACCCCGGCCAGTTGATCCTCGAGACTGCCACAAGCAAATTCATCATCACACCCTGCGGGGACCTGTACCTCTGTCTCTTCACAACATCTGATGCCCAGCTCGGGCTTATCCGGGTTGTGCTTGCCAGCATCCTTTCAGAACGTTCTTCCTGAAATGCTGCGCGAATAGAGGCAGATTTAACCAATCATCCAGACATCGGTTCCGGTTACCCGGATCTGGCAGAGAATAGATATACTCGCAGGCAAATTATCATTTAATCATACGAAAACCCCTCCTGCCGGGGGAAACCGGATTTCATGCGGTTGGCGCGGGATGGTCCTGGATGAAGAAAGACAACGACGATTCATTTGACGAGGTGAACTCGCTCATGAAGAAGATTGGCAGGGCAAAGAAAGGGGAGCCGGACCCGCTCCCTGCATCCGGTTCACCTGTGCCGGATCTGCCTGATCAGGCCGGCGACTTTTCTGCACTCCTGAAAAAACTGGGCAAGGCCGGAAAACCTGAACACGCCTCTCAACCGGCCCCTGCAGAAATTCCCGTGCCAGCACCCCCGCTGCCGGAGGATGAGCCTCGCGGGCAGGTTGTGATGAGTCTCGATGACCTTCTTGACGACATCCCTGATACTGATACCATTTTGGCATCCGGTTCATCCATTGAAATACCGGTATCGGATCCTGATGCAGCAGTCACAACCATACCGGCAGAGACACAGGATCGAGTTCCCCCGGCAGCCGCAACCAGGATATCAGCTCAGCCGGTATCCTCAGCAGCAGGACCGGTCACCGGAGACAACAATCAGGAGATACTGCAAAAAATCAAGACAGGGAAAAAGGTAGCCGCAGAAGAACCCGTCCCGGCAACCGGAGGATCCGATGAAGAGGAAAAGATCATCTCCGTTGACCAGATCTCGGACATCTCCGGCCTGATCCTCCCCAGGGGTGCAAGGTTCAGGATCGATGAACTCCAGCTGCACGGGCGTATCAGCTCGTACGAGGGATCCGGTCTGAGCACCCTGCCTCCGGAGTTTCATGAGATCTGGAAGAAAAACTTCTCAAGCGTCAGTTTCAAGGATCTCGATGTCGAGAAGGACTTCTTCACTGACACAGAAACGCCCTTACCCGTCCAAAAAGGGTTCAGCATCGGAGCGCTCTTCAAGGCTATCCGGTCAGAGCAGGAAGAATATGACCCTGCAAAACACGGACCGCTGGTTGACCTGGCATTTCAGGACCGTCCGGGCATCGAGGATCTGGAGACCTACCCGGTCAACGAGCCATATGCCTACATCCGGATCACATACGACCACTCCACCCACGAGTACACCTACCATGTCCTTGAACCGGCATTGACCGACCCGGAAAAAGATCTCCTCAAAGAACTCAAAGAGCGGCTCTTCGAGACCCTCGATATCAACACCAAGGATATCACAAAGGACGAGGCGAAGAACCGGCTCCGGACGGCAACAGTGGACATCATCCACGATTATGGGATCAAACTCTCGCCATTACAGCGGGAAAAAATTCATTATAACATGTTCAAGGATTTCCTTGGCGATGGTCTGATCGATGCGATCATGCACGACAAGTACATCGAGGATATATCCTGCGACGGCGTCCATACCCCGATATTTGCCTTCCACTCCAGTTACGAGTCCATGAAGACAACGCTCGCGTACAATACCGCAGAAGACCTAGACTCGTTCGTGACCAAGCTTGCCCAGCGGGCGGGCAAGTACATCTCGATTGCAGAACCGATCCTGGATGCCACCATGCAGGACGGTTCCCGTATCCAGATGACGCTCGGGACGGAAGTGACCGCCCACGGGTCAACGTTCACGATCCGCAAATTCAAGGACGAACCGATCACGCCAACGGACCTCATCGAATGGCACACCTTTGCCCCGCTCTCCATTGCCTACATCTGGCTTGCGGTAGAAAACGGCAAATCCGCCATCTTTGCCGGGGGAACCGCATCCGGCAAGACCACGGCCCTCAACGCCATCTCCCTGTTCATTCCCCCGATGGCGAAGATCGTGTCCCTCGAAGATACCCGGGAACTCAAGCTCCCGCACCCGAACTGGATCCCGAGCGTTACCCGGGACTCGTTCGATACGGCAGGCAGAGGGGAGATCAATATGTACGAGCTCCTCCGGGCTGCAATGCGCCAGCGCCCCGAGTATATCATCGTGGGCGAAGTCCGAGGCAAGGAGTGCCAGACCCTCTTCCAGGCCATGAGCACCGGCCATGTCACCTACTCGACCACGCACGCCGATTCCGTTGCCAGTGTCGTGCACCGTATCGAGAACCCGCCCATGGACGTGCCAAGGAACATGCTCTCGGCCCTGGATTTCATCTGCGTGCAGGTGCAGGCGCGGGTCGGCGGCAAGCGGATCCGACGGAACAAGCAGATCGTTGAGATCCTGGATATTGATCCAAGAACAAACGAACTCATCACAAACGAGGTCTTCAAGTGGCGTTCTGCCACCGATGAGCACACCTATTCCGGGAAGTCCTACCTTCTCGAAGAGATCATGGAGGCAAAAGGCTGGGATGAGAGCCGTATGCGGGAGGAACTCAAGCGGCGGCAGGAAGTGCTCGAATGGATGCGGATCAAGAAGATCCGGCACTACAAGGATGTTGCCAAGATCCTCATCTCCTACCACCGTGACCCGGAAGCAGTCATCGAGAACGTGAGGAAAGACCTCTATGAATAGCTACGAGCGGTTCTGTTTCAACCTCTTAAGCAACCGGATGAAAGGCCGGAGGGAGGAGTATGCCCAGCTCAGGAACGACCTCATCTCTTCCCGGTCCAAGACACCGTTTGAAGTGTACATCTCGACCGCAATGGTCAGTTCCGTCCTTGTCGGGCTCCTTGCGGCAGTCTTCATCGGCCTTTTCACCTACCTGCTCAAACTGCCCCTGCTCATCAAGTACAAAGGCGCGGTCCCGGAACCGGTTCTTGCGCTCATGCCCTACAGCCTTGTTATCGGGACCGTTGTTGTCACCATCTTCTCCCTGCTCGTCTTTGGCGGGCTCACGTACGCGGTCTTCCTCATGTACCCGGGCATCGAGGCCGGCAACCGGCGCAGGAACATCGATGCAAGCCTGCCGTATGCGATCAACTACGTGACATCCATGTCCACAGCGGGAATCACCCCGGCGGAAATATTCCGCTTATTGGGCGACAGCCCGATCTACGGGGAATGCGCTGTTGAAGCCCGGTATGTTGCCCGGGAGATCGACATATTCGGCCGCGATCTCATCGATGCCATCCGGCTCGTATCGGCAAGCACCCCGAGCAAGCGGATGAAGGAGTTTTTGCAGGGGGCCATGGGCAGCATCTCGAGCGGAGGCAACCTCACGGACTACTTCCGGACAAAAGCAGACCAGTACGCCCTTGAAAACCGCCAGACACAGAAACAGTTCCTTGAATTTCTCTCGCTTATCGCAGAGTCGTACGTAACGGCGATGGTTGCCGGGACATTGTTTCTCATCATCCTCCAGTCCATCATGTCGGTCCTGTCCGGGGATAACCGCCCGCTGTTCCTGTATGCCATCGTCTACATCATGATACCACTGGGAAGCATTGCATTCGTTGTCATGATCAGCACCATGACACCGGAGGCCTGATCATGGGATTTACGGATCTCCTCACCCATCTCAAAAGCCACGGGAAAGCGAGTTCGCCACCTATGAAGAGCAATGAGATGGAGACCGTGGAGGCGGAGTTCAGCGAGATCACCCGGAAACTCGAACACGAACGAAAGAGCCGCGAGGGGATAGGACGGTTCCTCAGGCACCCCCTCCGCGTGCTTACGGAAAAGCCCGTCAATATCCTCATCATCTGCATCCCCCTTGCGCTCATCATCTTCATCGGGGGTTTTTTCTACCTGGTAAAAGCGCACGGCATGTATGTCCTCTTCAGCACAACAACGGTCGATGATTTCGCGGTCTTTGCCGTGCTTGTCGCGATCATTCCCGTGGCACTCCTGGACTTCAGAGAGCAGATCCGGGTCAGGAACCTGGAGAACGCCCTGCCGAACTTTTTCCGGGACCTCGCCGGCATGAACGATTCCGGCATGACGCTGCCAAACGCAGTCCATCTCGTTGCCAGCGCAGAATACGGCACGCTCACCCCCCATATCAGGAAACTGGACAACGAGATGTCCTGGGGCGTGAACTTCGTTGAGGCGTTGTACCGCTTCGGGAAAGGTCTGGGTACAAAGATGGCCGATCGCTCGGTTGACCTGATCGCAAACGCAAGCAAAGCCGGCGGCGATGTGAGCGAAGTGCTGCGGGCAGCGGCAAAGGATACATTCGAAGTGGTCAACCTCCAGACCGAGCGCAGCAACAACATGCTCATCTACGTGATAATCGTGCTCGTCTCGTTCATGGTATTCCTGTTTGTCATAGCAATCCTGGTATCCTCCTTCCTCACTACGATGGCAACCGCAGGATCTGCCGCGGTTGCAGCCGGGGCATCGGGATTCATGGGAGCAATTGATATCTTCGTATACAAACGGCTCTTCTCCCATGCTGCAATCCTGCAGGGATTCTTCTCGGGACTGGTTGCCGGGCAGATGGGTGAGGGACGGGTTATCGCGGGTCTCAAATATTCCGCACTCATGGTAATAATTGCCTGGATCACGTTCCGGTTTTTTATCTGAACCAAAAGAAACGAAATTACCTGACGGTGTAACCAATCATTTGTGAACCATGTTTCAACGAAGGAGACCCCAAAGGGAAAATCCGGGCAGAACCGCCAAAAAAAGATCAGGAAATATTTTCCGTGCTGTAGCCTTTGAGAGAAAGGAGTTCCTTGACCCGGTCGCGGTGGTTTCCCTGCAATTCAATGGAATTACCTTTGACCGTTCCGCCACAGGCCAGTTTCCCTTTCATGTATTTTGAAAGGTCTTCGAGATCGATATCAGTCGGATCAAGGCCCTCGATAACGGTAACTTCTTTCCCGTACCGGCGTTTATTGACCTTGACATTGATCCGCTGCTGTTCCTTTGCTACCTCCTCACAGATGCATAATTCATTAGGTAGCCCACACGTCGGGCAAATCCCACCAATCATTACCACTATTTTTAAGTTTCTCTTTATTTATGTCTTGGCATTGCCCGGGAAGAATCCGGAGTCTTTTCTTCGCGTCCGTTCCATTCAGCCATTTCTTGTAAAAAATTTGTATCCCGGGGGTTGGTTGGGAGGAGCTCACGGAAAAAAAGGCATCTGTTTTAATGGTCCGGGTATACACTAGTACTGACGCCATGTCGCTTTTTGTAGTCGGAACTTCCTCCCATGTAGGCAAGAGTGTGACCGCCGCTGCCATCTGCCGCTGCCTTGTGCGCAGGGGGATTACGGTAGCCCCATTCAAGTCCCAGAACATGAGCCTGAACTCATATGTCACGCCGGATGGGGGCGAGATCGGGATGGCGCAGGCCATGCAGGCATTTGCCTCAAAAGTCCTGCCCCACACGGACATGAACCCGGTACTCCTCAAGCCCAAGGGAGATTCTACCTCCCAGATCGTTCTCAACGGCAGGCCCTGGAAGGATGTCCCGATTGGCAATTATTATCAGGAAACCCCGATGCTGCTGGAGAAGGCCCTTGAATCCTACCGGCGCCTCGAGTCCGCCTATGGGCAGGTCGTGGTTGAAGGAGCCGGAGGAGCGGCCGAGCTCAACCTCTATGACCGGGACATAGCCAACACCCTGCTTGCAAAGCGCCTGAAGATCCCGCTCATCCTTGTTGCCGACATCGAACGGGGCGGGGTCTTTGCCCAGGTCTGGGGCACGATCTCCCTCCTGCCGGCCGATGTTCGCCCGCTCGTTAAGGGTATCATCATCAACAAGTTCCGGGGGGACCCGGCAATCTTCACCCCCGGTATTAAACAGATCGAAGACCTCTGCGGGGTCCCGGTGCTGGGCGTTGTGCCTTATTTCTCTCTCCCGCTCCCGAGCGAGGATTCGCTCTCGCTCGGGGACAAGAAACCCGGTGATTCAAAGGTACGGATAGCAGTCATCCGGCTTCCCCGGATCTCAAATTTCACTGATTTCGAACTTCTCGAACAGCATGCCTCGGTCGAGTATGTCCAGCCATCTGAATCCCTTGAGGGGTACGACTGCGTGATCCTTCCGGGCACCAAGAACACGATCGAGGATTTGCAGGCACTCAAGGAGTCCGGCATGGCCCGTAAACTGCAGATGGCCCGGCAGCAGAACGTACCGATCATCGGCATATGCGGGGGGTACCAGATGCTTGGCACCACCATTTTCGATGCTGGGTTCGAATCGGTCAAAGGAACGTATGAAGGTCTTGGTCTGCTCGATTGCATCACGCACTTTGTTTCCTATGACAAGAAGACAACCCAGGTGACCCGGACCGCCTGCGATATACCCCCGATCCTTTCATCAGTCGGAGAGGTTTCCGGGTACGAAATCCACATGGGAACAACAACCCCGAAAACAAGCCGCGAAGCCCTGCAGGGCGATGGCCTTGCCAGCGATGACGGCCTTGTCTTTGGAACCTACCTGCACGGGCTCTTCCTGAATCCTTCAGCGGCAAACGCGCTGCTCTCGTATCTCCATGCCAGAAAAGGACTTCCCTTCACTCCGATTGCCGCTGCTGCGGACCCGTACGATCTGCTGGCTGAGATCTTTGAAAAGCACGTGGATATGGATGCTGTCGAAGCGCTCGTAACGGGCGCATGAATCCGGCACCGGAAAAAGGGGTGTGTACCGGAGGAGACGCGTCGTCATCTGCCCGGCCGGGTTTTCGGATTACCGTGAGCCGAAGTCCTCATAGCAGGTGGATTTGACCAGTTCCGTGCCGGCAAACCCAAGTACCCGGGCAATCCGGGCAAGCTCGTCCGGGGATGCCGGCCGGACCTGATCATCCGTGCCCGGGCGGTCCAGGGTATTGAGCTGGACGCGATCGGGATGGATGACGCGGATTGCATCCCGCAGCCCGGCCAGCTCCCGGTCCGTCGTGTTGAGGCCCGGAATAATGAAGACCTCCTGCCAGATCTCGCCCCGGTACTCCTGCCGGAAGCGGATGAGCCCGTCAAGAACGAGAGCAGGATCAGTCCCCGTTATGGGCCGGTGCATGGCCTGGAAGGTCTCGCTGATTGCGGTCGAGAACGTAGGCAGCACGACATCGGCCGGCAGCAGCTCCGTCCTGACCGCGGGATCGGTGAGGAGACTGCCATTCGTGAGGATCGCGATACGGTATGCAGGGAACCGGTCTTTGAGGAAACGGACGATCCTGCCGATTCCCCGGGAGAGCGTGGGTTCGCCGGAACCTGCGAATGTGATGAAATCAAGGGCCGGGGATGTGGAGAGGAAATGCGAGAGTTCAGACAGGACATCCTCCGTCGGGATGAACTCCTGCCGCACTTTTGTTGCATGGGTTGTTTTGCCGCACTCGCAGTACACGCAGTCGTAGTTACAGGTTTTCAGGGGGATGAGATCAACCCCGAGCGATCGTCCAAGCCGGCGTGAACTTACCGGGCCAAAGAGATAGCGGTAACGCATGGAGTACGGTTGGTTGACCTGCCGTAACGATAAAACCACCGTGAAAAACAGAGGTGCTGCCGGTGTTCAGCCCGCGATCAGCTGATGATATTCGTTATGCTGTGGAATCCCCCGCGCTGGCGGTCAGCACATTTCACAGCCTCAACTTTGGTGAGATCCACCTTCTCGGTGATCCGGCATTTCGTGCAGTAGGCAAGCGACGGGGATTTCACAAACCTTCCCCCAACTAAAAACTCCCTGCAGTGCACGCAGAAACTGCAGTTCTCAACGGGCTCTTTCTTGGCATCGAGACACTGGACCCGACCCTTTACTGCCGGAATGATCCGGTACTCTTCCTCTGGCATGACAACGATTCTCCTGATGTACAACTCTGTCCCGCAGGAGATAAAAACACCGGAGAACCGTAAAAATCATTACCATTAAAAAGCATCCAGCCCGATATCTGTGGTATGAAGGTGTGTATTATGTGCGGGGGTGAAGGCACCCGCCTCCGCCCACTCACATTTGAACGGCCAAAGCCCTGCATCCCTATTGTCAACCGCCCGTCAATCCAGCACCTCGTCTCACACCTCACCAACATGGGGTTCCGCGAAGTGGTCCTGACCCTCGGCTACATGGGAAAGGCCATTGAGGAAGCGCTCGGAGATGGTTCACTGTTCGGCGCCGAGATCACCTATGTTCACGAGAGCACGAAACTCGGCACTGCCGGCAGCGTGAAGAATGCCCAGAAATACCTCGACGACCAGGATTTCCTGATCGTTGGCGGGGACCATGTCACCGATCTCAATGTCCTTGAATTTTTCCGGGCTCACCAGAAAGAGAAAGCCATGGTCAGCATCGGCCTGATCTCCATCGACGACCCGGGAGAATACGGTATCGCCGAGATCGATGTCGGGTACGAGATTCGGCGGTTCAAGGAGAAACCCGCACCCGGGGAAATCTTCTCGAACCTTGCAAGCACCGGGATGTATGTCTGCAGCCCGGAAATTTTCAATCATATTCCCGCAGATACCAAGTACGATTTTGCCCGTGACCTCTTCCCCAAGCTGATGAACGACGGGCATGCTCTCAAGGGCTGGCTTGCCCGGGGGAACTGGACTGACGTGGGAAGCCCGCATTCGCTCAGGCAGGCCGAGCGGTGGAAGCTTCAGGAGATAGAGTTCACGGATATCATCGGTGATCTCTCGATGCACGGGGCCCAGGTCCATGGCCCGGTCCAGCTCGGCGGATCGATCACGCTCGGGAAGAATACCAAGGTCATCGGCCCGGTTGCAATCGGTTCCGGCACAACCATTGGCGACAATGTCCTCATCGGCCCCTATACGACCATTGGCGAGAAGTGCATCTTAAGAAACAACGTGAAAGTCTTTTCATCCTCTCTTTACAACCGGGTGGTCATCGGGGCCAACAGTACCGTCTCGGGAAGTATCATGGACAATGATACGCACATCGGCGAGCACTGCAGTATCGAGAACGACACGGTGATAGGTCCCCGGGTAGTTCTGCGGGACCACGTTGTGGTCCACTCCAAGACCCGACTATGGCCTGAAGTCGTGGTCACGGACGGAACGATTGTAAAAGAGCATGTGCTCAATGAAAAATTCGATGTGCGGTGCGAGGGATCATAACCCCCGGCACCTCCACTGATTCCCTGATAAAATCAGCCTCTTTTTACGAGCCGGTGAGTGATTGCAACCAGCGGATGGCGGGCATAATCGAGAACCTGAATATCGTCGAGCGTTTTTAAGTTCATCGCGTGTGCTGTCCGCTCCATCCCGAGTTCGATATCTTCCTTGATCTCGATGATATAAGCGTCGAGAGCCGTAATTCCCATCCGCTTTGCCGCAACCGCCCGGTGATGGCCGTCGACAAGGATGATCCGCTTGGGCCGCCTCACCACAATGATCGGTTCTGCAAGGCCCTTCTTGATCTCGTAGATCCGACCTTCAAGTTCATCCTCGTAGATCTTGGACTGGGTGGGGAGAAGGTCCTTGACCGGCACCGTTCCCCGGTCGAGAGTGGGATCAACCCCATAGAGTTTTTTGAGGGTTGTGATGAAATTGAAGACCTTTTCCGGGGAGACATGCTCGATCTGCGACCGTATCACGTCAGAATTGGAGATGATTCCAAGCAGGTGGTTCTTCTCGTCAACAACCGGGAGTTTCTGGATGCCGGAACGGAAGATCACCCGGGCTGCATCGTTGATATCCATATCGGGATCAGCAACGATCAGGTTGTCGGACATAACCTGGCCTACGGGGGTTGTTGCCTGGACGAACAACAGGTCCCGGGCAGAAACATACCCGACAACCACTGAACCGTTCACCACCGGGAACCCGTCGTGGTGGGTCTTTTGGATCTTCTCGATGACGTCCTTTGCGGTACCATTGAGATCTACGCTGACGACATCATAGGTCATATAATCCTTGACCTTCTTTTTATCCATCAGTAGAGATAGTGGTGCCTGACAATAAAAGGGATCGGTCAGAAAAAAATGGCAGTTTGAGAGGGCAGGCAGGCCCGATTCTGTCTCGATACAGGTTCGGGCCGGCACGGTCGTCTTCCGGAGATGAACTTCGAGCTCCCCATTCCTGAACAAGGCTTTGGAGTTCTCTTCGGCAACGTCAGTGGGCAGTGCTATTATCCGGCACATGGACCCTGACATTCGTTCCCGGACATCGTATCCTTTGGCCATCTCTTCCTTTTCATCAAGTCTCTCGCAGGAGATCTCCAGCGCCCGGGGGTTGACAAGCTGAAGCGAGACATTCTCCGTCGTAATACACGGGAGAACCGCACCAGCGGTCACTTCGTCCTCGTGTTCCCGCACATCGACCCGGAACTTGCCGCTGAGTGCAGGAAGCGGTAGCCAACACCCCCGGACGGGAGGAGCCGGTGACCGGATGACGTGGCCCGGAACAGGTTATCGATCTCTGCCCGCACCACTTCCATCTCGCGCCACACAGACTCAAAGGGATAGCATCTCCCTACCATGACGTTTCCCGCCTTTTTCGGATGTGCCCGCGCTGTTACGGTGTAAGTTAACCAAAAGTTATGGCCAGTAGTTAATAAATATTGCCCGGATTCCGGATTAAAGCGGAATAGTTTATGACACCGGGGTTCCGATGTAGTAGGGAGGCACAGAAAGCATGGGTGAAAAGAAGCGAAAAGAAGCCACAGGAAAAAAATGGAATAAAATTATCGCCATAGTTGTCGGGGTACTGTTTGTTGTACTCATGGTAGTATCGTCGATGGGATCCAGTTGGATCAACAGCCTCGCAGTTACCAAAACCGGGGATGCAGTCACGCTTGATTACACGCTTTATGATGCGTCCGGAAGTCCGATCATCACTACCAACCAGCAGGTGTTCGAGAAAGCAATTGCCCAAGGCAGCGGCATGATCTACTCCAAACAGCTCTCCATCACGGCAAACCAGTCATATACCGATTCGGTGTATCCGGTCCAGGTATTTACGGTCGCGAATGGCTGGAACAACCAGTTTGCATTCTTCCCAAAGGAGTATGAAGCGGTCAGCGCCGGCGTTGTCGGCATGAAAACCAACGACAAAAAGACCATCAGTTTACCGGTCGAAGCTTCCATGACCCAGCTCTGGACACCGGATCAGCTCAGCCGCAATAATGTCAACCTGAGCAAGATCAGGGTCGGGGATATGCTGGCAATGGGCGTCTCAGACAATCGCGAGGAACTCAGCAACACTACCTCACCCAACTTCCGGGTTGCAGAGATCACCGGAAAGAGCGAGGCTGGTGCCACCGTTGATTTCGGTTGCCCGAAGATCGACATCACCGTTGCAGCAATCAATGCCCGGACCTGATCCGGATCAACCAATCCTTTTTTAACGTCACTCTGCCCATTCAGATTCATGGCACTGAAGGTACTCTGTTTTTACCAGCCGGGCTGCATGGGGTGCATGGAACAGGCTCCCATCAACGCGGAAGTAGGAAAAGCCCTGAATCTTAAAATAGAGGAGATCGACGCCGTGAAAAATCCGCAGTATATCAAAGAATACCAGCTGACAGCCACCCCGACCATCCTTGTCATCAAAGACGGGATGGTAATGGAGCGGTTCGAAGGCGTTGTCCATTCTGAACAGCTGGAAAGCGTGCTGAAAAAATATCTATAACCGGACACCGTAGATCCGCTTTATGCGGTGGCCCACGGTCTTCCAGCCCTCTTTTCGCATCAGAGGACCGTCCCGGAGTTTGAGATGGGAGATCTTGAAGCGTTTTCCCGAAGCAACGTACATATCTCCGACAACAAACGGCGATTCCCCGTCGCATTCCATGTACACGGGAATGGTCTTCCTGCCATCGTGAATCGAGATCTTGACCACGACCTGCTCGATGGTCCTGGTCCAGAGTGCGGTGATATCCGAGGCTTTTGCCCGCTCGGGGCGCTTGTCCCCGCATTCAATGGAGGTGACCTCGACCCCGAATGCATCGTCCCCGCATTCGGCCACAAGGTGATCGGTGATAGTGCATTCATCTTCAGCAGCGAGTTCGATCCCGCAGACCCGTGAGGTTCCTTCGCGGGATACTATCGTCTTGATCATGAGAACCCGCGGTTCGCGTTCCTTTGGAACATGCTGGTGGTGACCGCAGGTGGTGCACCGGACGAGAAGATCGCGGGATTCGGCAACTACTTCGTGTTCGGTCTCATCGTTGCACTCAGGGCAGGCAAGGGTGATAAACATTGAATATGAATGGAAACCCTCACATGATAAAGCATGGAGGCGACCGAGATCATCCGGTGCCGGGGACACCCGCTTGTCCTTGGCACACACCCGACAACGTTTGAAGTGACCTGCGAGGATCACCTTACCGCCAGTGGCAACTGCATCATTGGCATTGGTGCCGACAGGGGATGTGCCGGGCTCTCCCCGGAATTCAAAAGCATGCTCGCGCATGATGACACGATCCTCAAAACCCGGCTCGAATGCAACGGGGTTTTAGCCGAGATCAGATCGTTTGGCTCATCGCAGATGACGCTGGATCATCCCACGGATATGGTCTGGAGGAAGAGCACATTCGTCTGCGGGCGCACGATTGGCATTCAGTCGGATGCCGTGGCGCTGACCCTGCCACGGGATCTGGTGAGAAACCTGGTACTCGGAAACGAGATGACCGTTACCCTGGCCGCTATGCGTCCCGGCTGAGGGTCGTGATTTTAAGTTCAGCCTCGGCGAGCAGGGTCTCGCACTGTTTTACCAGCACTGCGCCCTGCTCGTAGAGTTTCATGCTCTCATCCAGGCTCGTGTTCCCGTCTTCGATCTTTCCGATAATGATTCTCAGCTGCTCGATCTTTGTTTCATACGTTTCTGTCATGATCCACACGCTCCACAATTGCCTGGCTGCTCCCGTCATAAAACCGGAGTTTCAGCCGGTCATCCTTTGACAGCGCCCCGGTACTTTTTACGAGTTTTCCATCCTTTTCTGCAACGCAGTAGCCCCGGGCAAGGACCGCAAGCGGGCTCCTCCCGACAAGAGCGGCCTTCATCTCCGCAAGGAGGAGGCGTTCCCGCTCGATCCGGGTTGAACAGGCCCGCTCCAGCCGTTCCGCGAGATCCGCGGTATTCTGCGTCCGTTCCGCGATAGTCCGCACGAACCGCTCCGGGCGGAGCCGGTCACGGAACGCCATAACCTCTTCCCGGGCCCGGGCCAGGCGCCCCAGGAGGGCAGTCCCAAGCCGGGCTTTCTGCTCCTGCAAACCGAGGAGAAGGGCATTCCGGTCCGGGACAACCAGCTCGGCCGCCGCAGAGGGTGTCGGTGCCCGGACATCCGCAGCAAGATCGGCCAGCGTGACATCGACTTCGTGGCCGATGGCGCTCACGACCGGCACCGGGCTGGCTGCAATTGCCCGGACAACCGCCGGGTTGTTGAACGGGAACAGGTCCTCGAAACTCCCGCCGCCCCGGGCAACGATAACCACATCGACAAGCCCGGCAACTCGCCGGATGGCCAGGGCGATCTCGGTATGGGCCGTTTCACCCTGCACGGCTGTCGGGGAGATGATGATCTCAACCGGGTACCGCCGTTCCAGGACATTCCTGATGTCGTGGATGACCGCCCCGGTCTCGGAAGTGACAACCCCCACCCGGTTGGGGAACCTGGGGAGGTCCCGCTTGCGATCCAGAGAAAAGAGTCCCTCGGCCGCAAGTTCCTTCTTCCACTTCTCAACGAGCAGGTACTTCTCGCCAAGCCCCGCCTTCTCCATGCCTTTGACCTGCAGCTGGTATGCCCCGTGCGGGGCGTACAGGGTTACCGACCCGGACACAACCACTTCCATGCCCTCCTCCGGGTCGAACGGGAGCCGGTCGGCATCCGAGCGCCACATCACGCACTTGATGACCGCCGCCGTGCTGCCGCCGCCTTTCTCCGACAGGGAAAAGTAGCGGTGTCCCCTTCCGTGGTGTTTGTAGTTGGTGATCTCGCCCCGGACCCGGATATCCTGCAGCCGGGGATCGTCCAGGAGACCGGATATGAGAGCCGAGAGCTCGGAGACCAGCAGGGGTCCGGCTTTCTTTCCCGACAGATCCTCCGGGGTATTGAACCAGTCCATCAACAATTATTAGGTGAAAACCGCATATCAAGTAGTACTACCATGGTCTCCTACTCCGTTGCAAGCATGTTTTTCCACGAGTACACGGTCCCGGAGATCTTCACGTTCATCTCCCGATCCGGTCTGGATGCAATGGAGTTCTGGCTCGAGACCCCGCACTTCTGGCTCCGCGACCTCCCGACACAGGAGGTGCTGGCCTGCCGGGCTGAACACCCGGAGATCTCTCCCTTAACAGTCCATGCCCCGATCCTGGACCTCAACCCCTGTTCCATCAACCCGGAAGTGGCCGAAGTCTCGCTCGGCTATGCGGTCCGGTCCATTGCAATCGCCGAAGAGCTGGGTGCCCGGGTGCTCACGCTCCACCCGGGACGGAGGACCGCCAAGCGGCCACCCGGTAACGCGGACTTTGCCCGGTTCGATCGCTACATGGAAACGGTCAGGAACACCGCCCTCCGGAACTCCCTTAAGATCAGCATGGAGAATATGGAACCTGCGGTCAATTCCCTCCTCTGCACACCCGGGCGGATGCGGGAGCTTCTCGATGACGAGCCCTGGCTGTTTTTTACCCTCGATGTTTCCCATGCCCTTGCAAAGTCCCCGGATGAGCCGCTTACGTATATCGAGCTCTGTCATGACCGGCTGGCAAATGTTCACATCAGCCGGGTTGAAGGAAAGACCCTGCACCTGCCGCTTGACCGGAGCCCGGTCATGGCCTCCGTCATGGGGGCGCTCAGGGATTGCAGGTATAACGGCAGCCTGACCCTCGAGATCGAGGACCTGAACTTCGGCCACCCACTCACATCCGATGAGAAAATTGCGGTGCTTGCCCGGGACTGCAGATTCATGCACGAATCCATGGAATGAACGCTGGGTTTATTAAATCCGTTCCCGAATATACTGGTACACTTTCAGTCGAAGATATTGCGTGCACCCGCACGTTGTGAAATACAATGATACAGAACGCTCTTGAAATCTTTCTTTTTATACTCTGTGTCCTCCTCTCGGCTTTTTTCTCAAGCTCAGAAGTTGCCCTCATGTCGATGACCCGGGCAAAAGTGAGGACACTCGATAACGAGAACCGGGTGGGATCGCATGCCCTCCTTGCTCTTAAGGAACACCCTGAACACTTCCTCATCACGATCCTCATAGGCAACACGATTGTCAACATTGCTGCAGCTGCGATAGCAACGGCGATAGCAATCCAGATGTTCGGGGATATCGGGGTCGGGATCGCAACCGGTGTTGTGACGATCATCCTCCTGGTCTTTGGCGAGATCGGACCAAAGATCTATGCAACCCGGGCTCCTGACACCTTTGCCCTTACGATTGCTCCTGTCGTCCTGTTCCTGTCAAAAATATGTTCACCGATCATCTGGCTGGTCGAGCGGGTCAGCCCGACGCTGGGTATCGGGAAGGATACAGCCGAGCCGACCGTAACCGAGGAGGAGATCAAGGAATGGATCGATGTGGGGAAGGAAGAGGGGACCATCGAGCAGGGCGAGCAGGACATGCTCTACTCGGTACTCGAATTCGGGGACACAACCGCCCGCGAGATCATGACCCCCCGGGTGGATGTCATTGTCATGGAGGATTCGATCACATTCGAAGAGGCCATCCGCACCTTCAACGAGACCGGGTTCTCCCGCATCCCGGTATACCACGACCAGATCGACAACATCACCGGTATCATCAATGTCAAGGATGTATTCTCGGCAATGGTCTCCCACCGGAAAGATTCCACCGTCAAGGAGGTCATGTACGACCCCACGTTCGTTCCCGATACCAAGAAGATCGACGACCTGTTAAAGGAACTCCAGGTCCACCGGGTCCAGATGGCGATTGTTGTAGACGAGTACAGCAGTTTTGTCGGGATTGTCACGGTCGAGGATATCCTTGAGGAACTTGTCGGGGATATTCTCGACGAGTACGACAAGGATGAGCCCGAGGTTCAGGAGCTTGCACCGGGGGTCATTGTCGTGGACGCCAAGATGTGGGTCGAGGATGTCAATGAACGTCGGGGTCTTTCCCTTCCCACGGACGATTCCTACGAGACCGTGGGCGGGCTTGTCATCGACCGGCTCGGGCACCTACCCCTTCACCCGGGCGAGAAAGTGGAGATCGATGACGGTAAGATAACGCTCGTTGTCCTCCAGATGCACGGCCGCCGGATCGTTAAGGTCAAGATAGTTATTCGTCCCATGACCAGTGCCGGGGATGGGTCATCAGGCGGGAATAAGTAGGACGGCAGGTATGAAATTGAGTGCAGAGGGATTTGTATGAAAAAACGGATTGCGGTACTTGCATCGGGACGGGGTTCGAATTTCCAGGCCATGATTGATGCAATCCAGGCTTGCCAGATCCCGGCTGACTGCGTAGCCCTGATCACCGACAACCCGAAAGCGTACGCTATTGAGCGGGCAGAGAAGGCAGGGATCCCCCGCATTGTCATCGATTATACCTCGTTTCCGTCACGTGAAGTCTACGAACGTGCCCTCCTTTCTGCCATGCAGGAAGTCAACGCGGATCTCTTTGTCCTGGCGGGCTACATGCGGATTCTCGGTACGTCAATTGTCCGGGCGTTTCCAGGCAAAATGGTGAACATCCACCCGGCGCTCCTGCCCAGTTTCACCGGGCTTCATGCCCAGCGGCAGGCCGTGGAGTATGGCGTTAAAATCGCCGGCTGCACGGTCCACTTCGTTGACGAGAGCCTTGACGGGGGTCCGATCATCCTCCAGGGAATTGTCCCGGTGCTGGATGATGACGACGAGGATTCACTGGCCAATCGCATTCTCGTACAGGAGCACATCTGTTTCCCGGAAGCGGTCCGGCTCTTCTGTGAAGACCGGCTTACGATTGTGGGGCGGAAAGTCATCATCCGCTAAAAACAGATCGGTACGTCCGAACAGCATTTCCCCGCAAGTACAGAGTACCGGGCGACAGGCGCTTTTTATATCCATGACACTGATAGTATGCACACAAAGATCCCGGTGATAGTAGCATGAAGGTGCGATCCAAGAATCCGGCCGGCAAACGGATTGCCCGGGAACGTATCGGGGTGCTCTTCGAGCAGGCCCGGCTGGCATACGCCGTGCACCCGGAACGGAGCAACCGTTACGTAGAACTCGCACGGAAGATTGCCATGCGGCAGCGGATCCGGATCGACCGGGAACTCCGCCGCCAGTACTGCCATCACTGCTATGCCTACCTTGTACCGGGACGAAACATGCGGGTGCGGGTGCACCGGGGCAACGTTGTTGTCACCTGCAGAACCTGCAAAAGAACAACACGATACCGTGTGGTGAGACCAGATGCAAAAACCAACTGATAATTCAATGCAGGACCTCAAGCCGACGGTCTGGATTGGCAAGCAGGGCTGCTCCGAGACCATGATCGAAGAGATCGTAGCCCAACTCAAGACACGCAAGATGATCAAGGTGAAGTGGCTCCAGAACACGGAAGTGGATCCGGATGCAGTGGCTGAAGCTGCAAAAGCCACACTGGTCGAAGTCCGGGGCCGGACCATGGTACTTGCCGAGAAGAAGAGAAACGCACCAAAGAAGTGATCCAACGGATCATTCCGGATCCGGCACCATCTCCGGTTTCACTATCCAGGAAACGACCAAGTTTGCAGGACCCGTACATTCACTTGTCCGGAACAATGCAGAAACCCACATCCCCGTTCCCTTTTTGAGTATCCGTCGAAGGTTCTACCCTTGGAAACGTATAAGAACCCTCTTCACATATATGTAAAGACTGTTATTTCATTATCAACAGTGAGGTATTAGATGACAACAGTATATGACGTCCCCGCGGACCATATCATCAGACGGACCGCCGAGGAGCTCAAGAAGCGGAAGGAGATCGTTCCCCCCGCATGGGCTGCCTTTGCAAAGACCGGGGTACACAAAGAGATGCCCCCCGAAGACCCCGACTGGTGGTTTACCCGGGCAGCAGCAGTTTTGAGACGCGTCTATGTCGACGGCCCCCTGG